>VOFJ01003887.1_pt1:2242500-2351098 | contig 2351098 bp, 2249 predicted proteins | sample 5384081 | NCBI WGS metagenome assembly VOFJ01 (sample SAMN12384729, study PRJNA508395) | human gut metagenome | isolation source: healthy gut I | host: Homo sapiens
AAATGTCGCCTTCGGGCGTTATGGCAAAATATTCATGCCCAGCACCGCAGCCTGCTAAACGTTTAGCCACACAAGGTCCGTTATCAAGAGCAACATTAAAATGGAAAAAATCAAAAGCATCGCCTTCACGGCGCTTTTGCAGATAAGCCCTTGCCAGTTTATCATATTCTTCATATAGTACAGGCAGATCAGCTTCGGTAAGTACATAAGGTTCGTCAATTCCTACAACAGGTTCTACAGAAAGTTCTTTCCCGATCTTTGTCATATCGAGAGTATCTTCAGCAAAATGCGGATTAAAATGAGTATAAGTACCACGCAGATAATAATTTTTTCCATTCCGGCTTTCAATAACTTTTTTAAACCCGCGAACAGCTGCATCATAACTGCCCGTTTTATTTGGGAACGGCCTCATATTATCATGAGTTTCTTTTTTGCCATCCAAACTAAGAACAAGCATGACACGATTATCATTTAAAAATTGAATAATATCATCATTCAAAAGTGTTCCGTTAGTAGTGAGTGTCAATTTGATATTTTTGCCGGTTTCAAATTCACGACGACGCACATAGTTTATGACATGTTTGACAACCTCAGGATTCATCAGCGGTTCACCGCCAAATAGATCCAGCTCTAAGTTATGACGCATTTTACTGCCAGCTATAGCAAACTCCACAGCCTTTTCAGCTGTTTCTTTGCTCATCATTGCACGATATCCTCCAAAATCTCCTGTCCCTGCAAAGCAATATCCACAGCGCAGATTGCAGTCATGAGCTATATGCAGGCATAACGATTTTAGTATTGGTGTTTCTGCAAAAGTCTGGGGCACTTCAAATTCAGGAGAAAAAAGTAATCCTTCTTCCTGTAACTGATGAAGTTCTTCTAAAGCTTCACGCAAATCTTTTTCCGGATAGCTTGTTTGTAAGGCCGCAATGGCTTCATCATCATTAGTTCCATCAAAAACATCAAGCAAATCATAGATGACATCGTCTACCAGATGCACAGCTCCACTGTTAACGTCAAGTACAGCCATATATTCATCAAGACGCATTTTATGAATAAGCATGTATTTCCACCTTTCATAGTAAAACAGCCCCCTGTAAAACAGGGAGCTGCAAATTAAACAAATATACTAGTTAAATAAAGCCACAGCCTGAATTATTTTTGCTCACAAACCTGATTGCCAACAGTGCAGGAAGTTTTGCAGGCAGATTGGCAGGAAGCAGGACATTCGCCGCAGCCGCCGGTTTTTAAAGTTTTGTTCAGAATTGCTTTATTCACGGTTTTAATGTGTTTTCTCATTTTAAGATACCCCCAATATGTTTTGCTTACTGATTTATTTTACCGTTTTTTGCAGATTTCTGCAAGTGTTCTCCTGATATTTTCTTATAAGCTCTTGAAAAAATGTATGTTAATGCCTCGTTCTTTCAAGTATCCAACCCAATAAGAATAACGCAATCTTTCTTTAAAAGTATTGATATTTGAATTGTCAATATAAATACGTCCTAATTCCAACGGCTTTTGTTCCATAGTTTTTTTACTGACAGTGCCAGCATTCCCAGTAACAGCCCAGTAATAACCGTATTCTTTTACCGCCGCTAAAATTTTTGAATTATACATACCATTAGGATATGAAAGTGAACGAACTACATAACCATTATAATCTTTTTTCAGAAAATACCGCGAAGTAGCAAGCTCCCAACTCAAATACTGAGGATCTATATCCGTAAGTATCTGATGATTGATTGTATGAGAACCAATTTCCATCCCATTATCTATCAAAGACTGTATCTGATCGTGTGTCATATATCTGTAATGCCCTATTTTACTATGAACAACAAAAAAGGTCGCTGTAGCGTTATATTTTTTTAAAAGCGGCAGAACATTAGTATAGTTATCAAGATAGCCATCATCGAAGGTCATAACAATTGTTTTTTCTGTAGATTCACCATTGGCAAACATCTCTGCCATTTTTTTCACTGATACCATTTTATAACCATTGTCATGCAAATATTGCAAATGCGTTTCAAAAGTTTCTTTAGAAACAAACAGTTCTTTCATCCAGCCATCTGCCGACCCAATACCATGATATTCCAATATCGGCACAGCCTCTTTACAATACTGTTGATAGTCATACCTTACATAAAAAGCTGTTAAAGCAAGCAATACTATTATACTAATACCAGCGGCAGCCATATATTTTTTATACTTTTTCCAAAGATCACTCATTCTTTATCATCCCTAGTTCTTCAGCTAAATGCTGTATTTTTTTCAAGCGGTGATTAATTCCTGATTTTCCTATTTTCCCTTCGGATAGATCAGCTAATTCATTTAGAGAAGCGTCGGGATGATTTAAACGTAATTCTGCCGTTTCACGTAATGTCAGCGGCAATTTTCCCAATCCCAGATGTTTTTCTATATAACGTATGCTTTCAAGCTGTTGTACAGCTGCCTGCACAACTTTATTAAGGTTTGCCGTCTCACAGTTAACTACTCGATTGACATTATTGCGCATTTCTTTAACAATACGTACATTTTCAAATTCCAACAAAGCATTATGTGCTCCGATAACTGATAAAAACGAGGTGATACCATTTCCTTCTTTCAAATAAACGATATAATCATTTTTTCTGTCTGTTATTTTTACAGGCAATGAAAATCCTTGCATAGTTTTCATGATCATTTTCGCAAAATCCTGGTTCTCAGTTACCATTTCCAAATGGTAATCACTGGCAGGTCTGCTGATCGAGCCACCCGCTAGAAAAGCTCCGCGCAGAAAAGATTTGCGGCAGCAAGGAGTTGTTAATAAAGATGTTTTGCCTCCTTCATTTTCTGCCGGCAACAGCTGTAATTCTTCCAAAGCTTTACCAGCCTCTGGGGAAGGTACTACTTTTACCTGATAGCGATTGTTTTTTTTAAGGCGACGTGATCTTGTTATTACTACTTCTGTTTTAACATCGTAGTTATTTTTAAACAACTGAAGCACACGCCTGGCTAAAGCAGCATTTTCGGTCGAAAAATGAATACCCATATTTCGGCCTCTTAAAATAATAGCACCACTCATTCTCAGCAAACCAAACAGTTCGGCTTTTTCACAGCACTGTTTACCGTTTTCAAGCCGGGCTAGTTCGTTTTTAACTTCGTTAGAAAAAGACACCGGTCATTCTCCTTCTATAAAATAATTGATATATCTATTTTTTCTTTAATTCACGCATGCTTTGCCGCATAAAGAAGTAATCAAAAAATTGTATACCTTTGCCAAATAAACGCAAACGATAAACTAAAGAAATAATAACCTGCGCCAGTTTCTGCGGATTATGCCGCACTAAATCTTTATTACTGATAAGACGCGTGGGAATAACCTGGATCCCAAGCCGTTCTATTTTTTTGATATCGGGCGTAACAGGCATAGAACCTTTTTCGTTATATTGCGCTAATTGCGCCGCTGTAACCCGCTGGTCATTAACAATAACATAATCTAGAAACTGGGTTCCAGCCTGCTGAATAAGTGCCTGTACATGTTCAAAAGCCCCATAACCATCTGTTTCTCCGGGCTGCGTCATTACATTGCATATATAGATTTTCACAGCTTCTGATTTGATAACGGCATCACGAATACCTGTTACCAATAGATTAGGTATGACACTGGTATAAAGACTACCCGGACCAAAAATCAGGATATCAGCATTTAGAATAGCCTGCACTGCACTGGCAGTTGCCGGTGCATCGGCTGGTTCCATAGCCATCGTTCTGATTCTTTTATGTGCTTTTGGTATCTCCGATTCACCGTTAATAATACTGCCATCCGTCATTTCTGCTTTCAGTCTGATATCACGCAGCGTTGACGGAACAACTTTACCGCGCACATTCAAAATCTGACTCGTAGCAGCAAGGCCTGCTTCCATACCACCTTCAGCTTCAGCCATGGCAGCAATAAACAGATTGCCAAAACTGTGTCCCGCCAGCGGCGAATCGCCTTTAAAACGGTACTGCATGATCCGTTCCATCAAAGGTTCGCGATCCGCCAAGGCAACCAGGCAGTTGCGCAGATCCCCGGGCGGTAAAATACCCATTTCTTTCCGCAGCCTTCCTGAAGATCCGCCGTCGTCACCTACAGTGACAACAGCAGTACAGTTATTCGTAATATATTTCATACCGCGCAGCAGAGTTGAAAGTCCAGTGCCACCACCAACAACAGTAATTGCCGGACCGCGTGTCAGCTTGCGCTGCGTAAAGATTATTTCCATCAGCGATGCATTATTATCTGGCATAACAGCCTCAACTACAGAACGAATAATTTTACGAGTTGCATAATACATAATAAATAATCCAGCACATAGGGAAATAAAACCTGTCAACATCGAGACGGTATTAGAATATTTACCAGTAGTAAGATATGACATACGAAAAAGCATTTCTTCAACAAAACCCATAAATTGGTAATTGAAAAATAGTGCCAGCCCAATAGCACAGCACAGCACGCCCCCTGCAAAAAGCAGCAACCAGCGTTTCAGGTTTATTCCCGGACATAACCAACTGATCCAGCCCATAGGAACCTCCTCTTATTTGTTTTTCCGCTGCAGATCACGATGAGTAAGCTGTACGGCATAGCCCTGTGTACGCAAAAATTCATACAATCGATTTGCTATAAATACCGAACGATGCTGTCCCCCGGTACAGCCTACACTTATAACAAGCTGGCTTTTGCCTTCGGAAATGTACTGTGGCAACAAAAATTCAAGCATTTCTTCTTCTTTTTTCAGAAACTGAAACGTTTGAGGGAAACGACAAATAAAATCGGCAACCGGCTGGTCATTGCCAGTTAAACGCTTTAAATCTTCTTCATAAAACGGATTGGGCAAAAACCTGACATCTAAGACCATATCACTATCTAATGGCAGTCCGTGTTTAAAACCAAAGGACTGTACTAAAACAATCATGCGCTCTACACCGCCATTGCCTGAATACAACTTCCAAATTTTTTCTTTCAGCTCTGCTGTAGGCATATCAGTAGTATCGATAATGTGTGTAGCCCTGTTGCGTACTTCAGTCAATCTCTCACGCTCTACAGCAATATTTTCACTGAGGCTTTTACCCTGTCCGAGCGGATGACGGCGACGTGTTTCTTTATACCGCCTGATCAAGCTATCATCGGATGCATCAAGATACAACAATTCATATTCATGTCCCATAGCTTTCATTTCGTCCAATATTTCTATCAACTCGTCAAAAAAACGACCACCGCGTACATCTACTACCAGAGCAGTATTACGGGCCTGCGTTTGACGACATAATTCGGCAAACTTAGGAATAAGTGCCGGTGGCAAATTATCAATACAGAAAAAATTCATATCCTCCAACGTCCGCACAACTTGTGTTTTACCTGCACCGGACATCCCTGTAATGATCAGAAACTTTGATTCTTCCATAAGCTCACCTCCATATATACTAAAACCATAATAAATGACCCTATAAGGTTTATTATACCACAAGGGTATATATTCTCAACAGAATCGAAAATACCTCGTCAAGTTATCATATTATATCACAGTAATCAAAAAAGACGCCCCTTTCAGGGCGTCTTAATCAGCAAAACTTAAAATGCGCAGGGATCAGAAAATTTAATGTTACTATGCAGATCGACTTTCTCAAAAACTTCCTGCATTGCTTGTTCCAGTATACTCAGCATTTCTTCTATCTGCTGTACCGTACTTACCAGCGGCGGCATAAAATAATAACATCACCAATATTCCTTACAATAAGGCCATATTTTCTGGCTGTCTGGCAAATTCCCCCTGCCATCAAAAGAGTTGAGTCAAAGGGTATTTTTAAATTTTTATCATGCATCAGCTCAATACCGGCAAGCATACCGCATTGTCGGGCATTACCAACATATTTCATAGTATTCATCTTCTGTATATGTTCTGCAATAACCGCCATTTTGGGCGGCAGATTTTCAATAACATCGTCTTTTTCAAAAAGCTCCAACCCGGCAACACCAGCTGCACAAGCCAAAGGATTACCGGTATATGAATGTCCGTGGTAAAAAGTTTTATATTCGGCTGCTTCACCTAAAAAAGTATTGTATATCTCATCAGTCACCATTGTAGCACCTAATGCCATATAACCTGCGGTAATACCTTTGGATAAGCACATCATATCCGGACAGATACCTTCATTCTCACAGGCAAATAATTTCCCGGTACGGCCAAATCCAGTCGCAACCTCATCAATTATCAAAAGCACATTATATTTTTTGGTAAGTTCACGTACACCTTTGATATACCCCTTAGGCTGCATCAACATTCCTGCAGCTGCCTGTACAAGAGGTTCTATAATCATTGCAGCAACTTTATCACTGTTTTCTTTCAAATAATCTTCCAACTCCTGCAGCAAAAAATCCCGGAATTCTATTTCATTGTTTATCCCCTCTATACTGCTGTGGTAAAACGACGGGCAAGTCATTTTTTTAGTATTAAAAAGCAAAGGTTTGTAGACTTTATGAAAAACATCTATATTACCAACGCTAACCGCACCTACCGTATCTCCATGATAAGAATCTCCCAAATTGATAAATTGCTGTTTTTCAGGCAAACCTTTATGCTGCCAGTATTGAAAAGCTATTTTTACTGCCGCTTCCACAGCTGTAGATCCGTCATCTGAATAAAAAACTTTATTCAATCCTTTAGGCGTTACCTCAACTAATTTTTTCGCCAATTCAGCAGAAGGCTTATTAATAAGACCAAGCAAAGTAGTATGGGCTATTTTATCAAGCTGTTTTTTTACAGCTTCATCAATTTCCCAACGGCGATGTCCATGTATATTAACCCATAAACTGGAAATACCGTCATAATAAGCGTTTCCTTCAACATCATACAATTTGACTCCTTCGCCATGATCAATTACCAGCTGCTTATTTTCATTCCATCCTTTCATTTGTGTAAAAGGATGCCAGATATATTCTTTATCCATAAATTCCCATTGATTCATTTTACAGTACCTCCTGCTAATGATAATATTCTATCAATATCAATGTTCGCCTCTGTAATTTCAGCTAATTCAAGACTATTAAATTCATCAAGCAAATGCTGAGATAGGACTGGCAATTTTCCTAAAATTGGTAAACCGGTTAATTTCTCATAATAATAAAGATTGCTTTGCTCCAAGGCACCAGCTTTTCTGTCCCAACCATTAACTATCAATCCCACTACTTTCAAACCATGTATCCTTGCATATTCAGCCGTCAATACAGCATGATTAACATTACCTAGAACAGCTTTAACCACTATAACCAAAGGCAGCTTCAGTTCACTGAAAAAATCTTTAACCAAATATTCATCAGTCAAAGGCGCGGAGATTCCTCCTACGCCTTCAACTATACTGATTTGACTGCCCAAAAGCATCTCCCTTGCTCCTGCCAGCATTACACACGGATCTATTTTTATACCAGCAAGACGGCTGGCTTCAGCAGGAGCCAAGGCAGCCTCCAATACATATGGTACGACCTGATCATGTTTTTCCACATTTAGCCCCGCGCAGTGCAGTAAAAACTCGGCATCTGTAGAAATCAACTTCCCGTCACTATTCTTAACACATCCTGAAGCAGCAGGTTTGTAAACGCCAGTTTTATAACCGCGGTGCCGCATAGCTGCCGCCAAGGCTCCACTTACTACTGTTTTACCTATTTCAGTATCCGTTGCCGTAACGCCTATTCCCAACATTTATTCAGCCTTCTTTCTTTTCACCATGTTTTAGTTCCTGCCAAAGCGCAGTAATTATTTGAGCCGCCTGACGCAACTGCTCTTCGCAATGAGCAGCTGTAACCGTTATCCGAAGGCGGCTTTCGCCACGAGGGACTGTCGGCGGGCGAATACCTGACACTAAAATACCTTTCGACTTCAACCTGTCAGCAAATTGCATCGTAAGCCCAGCCTCCCCAATGACAACTGGTATAATCGGAGTAATACCTTCAACAACATTCAATCCACCTTCCAATAAAAGCCGGCGCATTAGTCTTGAGTTCGCCCGTAAAGAATCAAGGTATTTGGAAGCCTGAGTTTGTAAAAGTAACAACGCTGCATTAGCTGCCGCTAAAGTAGCAGGAGCTAATGCTGTTGAAAAAATAAACGGTCGCGACCTGTTAATAAGATAGTCAATAAGTATTTTTTTACCAGCTACATAACCTCCTTCTGCTGCCAACGCCTTGCTCAATGTTCCTACCTGCAGATCTATTACATCCGTTAAACCGTAATGAGACGCCGTTCCGCTGCCATCATTTCCAATTACGCCCACTCCATGCGCATCATCAACTATAAGGAAGGCATTGAATTGTTTTTTCAGCACCGCCAAAGAAGGCAGATCAGCAATATCACCATCCATACTGAAAACTCCATCTGTAACGATAAATCGCTGACCAGTAACAATTTCCGTCTCTAAAAGCCGCTGTAAATCTGCCATATCATTATGTTTATAAACAACCACTTTGCAACGGCTAATACGGCAGCCGTCAATAATACTTGCGTGATTAAGTTCATCACTGAAAACAACATCACCAGTTTGCAGCAAACCATACAAGACTCCCAAATTGGTCATATAGCCTGTATTAAAAACCAAAGCACTTTCACTATGCTTAAAATCTGCCAGTCGCTTTTCCAGTTCACTTGCTATGAAGGTCCCTCCAGTAGTCAGTCGTGAACCACTGGAACCAGTACCAAATTTTAAAGCCGCTTGGGAAGCTGCTTCAATAACTTCCGGAGCATGAGTAAAACCAAGATAATTATTACTTGCCAATACCAAGTAAGTCTTACCGGTTCGATCCTGTGCCTGAGCTGGATTTACAAAATACAGCTCAGTAATTCTACGCGCCAGCCCTGCTTGACTGATATAAGCCAACTCTTTTGCGATCCTTGTCTCAAGCATCTTATTTATCCTCCGGTCTGATCAATACTACCTGATCCTGTAAATAGGTGATAAGTTTCTGAACATCAGTTCCATGCTCTACAAAAAAAACTCTGCCACCAATCGGGTTGCCATATTCTTTCAATACAGGAATACGTTTATATCCATATTTTGCCGAAGCTACATAACCAGTCACATATTCAGGATCATCCGACCAGCATAATTCAGCGACAACCCCAACAGCACTGGCCACTTTAGATGCCAATACCAAAGCCTCACGGACATGATCCCCAAAAAGCCCTTTTTCTAAAAGTCTCGCCTCATATCTTTCTGAATTGTCACAATCCATTTTACTGACTCTCACACCACGTTCACCTAAAGAGTCTACTCTTAGCCCTGTATCCGCATCCAAAAGCATCGCTCCACGCATACTGTCCCGCAGATTGATTATACGGGAAATCCCAGCCGCTGCAGCTTCAGTACTCACTCCGGCTTTAACAAGTTCCTCCGCAGCCGCTTTCCTGCCTGCCATAACACTATCTGCCTGACAGCTTGAAAGCGGCAGCAACGGACGATAAAAAATATCCGCAGTTTTTACCGCTTCTACTTTTAAGCTTATAAAATCCGCCATTCCACGCTGATGCTTTTGTGCCCTATGCAGCATTGCAACAATCGCCTGTTCTATTTTTTCTTCACTTAAAATACGTTCGGCACCAGAAATATGGCGTCCGCCTTGTTCATGCGGACCTCCTTGCGCAGAACGCATTTTGACACTGTAAAGCATATTCTCACCTTCTTGGACTTACAGTACCGGAACAGTAACTTTACGTCCCAAATCTTTAATCATCTGTTTATCAGCATCTGTACTGCGTCCGCCCGTAGTCAGATAACCGCCTATCATAATTCCGTTAAGGCCGCCGTTAAGTGCCAAAGCCTGCAAATCACGTAAATTTACTTCGCGTCCTCCGGCTGTTCTAATCAGTGCTTTAGGCAAAATGAACCGAAACACTGCATAAGCACGCAATATTTCTAAAGGAGTTAAAGTTTTATTATCGGCAAAAGGAGTACCGGGGATGGGAGTAAGTAAATTAAGCGGCACTGAATCTATTCCCAGCCTCTTCAATTCGAAAGCCATTTCAACACGCTGTTTTGCTGTTTCATTAAGTCCAAAAATACCGCCGCTGCAAACTCTTAATCCTGCTTTCTGAGCATTCCGGATCGTAAACATTTTATCTTCATAAGTATGAGTACTGCAGATATCCGGAAAATGGCTGGGTGCAGTTTCAATATTAGAATGATATCTGGTGACACCTATTTTTTTTAATTCAAAAGCCTGTGCTTCTGTTAATATTCCTAACGACGCACAAATTTCAATACCAACTTCCTCTCTAATTCGAATAAGCGTTTTACAAATATTATCAAAATCGTCTGCTTTACTTTGTCCGCGTCCACTAGTAACTATGGAAAACCTTACAGCACCTGCAGCTTTAGCCTTTTTGGCCGCATCAACTATCTCATCTTCCGCTAGCAATGAATATTCTTCAACACCAGTATTATAATGGGCTGACTGAGCACAAAATTTACAATTTTCAGGGCAGCGGCCGCTGCGGCCATTGATGATAGCACAACAATCTACAGCATCCCCTGTAAACTTTTGTCTGATTCTATCTGCCATAGCTAAAAGCAGCATCGTATCATCATCGCTAACATCAATAAGCTGTTCAGCTTCTTGACAGGTTATTGATCCACCCTGAAGAACTCTATCCGCTAAGCTTAAAATTAAATTTTTCATTTCTCCAGCTCCTTCGTAAACCTTTATTTTTTTTTAGTTAACAATCAAATTATAGCTCGTCAACGCTTTTTAGTCAACTAGTTAACTTAAGATGGTTAACGTATAATAAAAGGCACCGCTGTAAAAACAGCGGTGCCTTTTATTATTTTTCTGTAAATTATCTTATTGTAAATTTATCTCAGCCTGCCTGGTAAGTATATTTTCGATAGCCAATGCCACGCCATCATTATCATTACTAGCAGTAATCAATTTTGCCGCCTGCTGGACCTGAGGTTTTGCGTTAGCAACAGCAACGCCGATACCAGCATTGGCAATCATCGAAATATCATTATTTGAGTCGCCTATACACATGATTTCATCCGGTTTAATACCAAAACTTTCCGCCAATTCTTTAACAGCAACCCATTTATTGACCGCAGGCTCCATCAGCTCCAAAAAATTGTCCTTAGAACTGGTTACGTCAATACGTCTATCAAAACGATTCGCCACATCTTGCCAAGCCGCTGCAAAATCACTGCTTTCAGTCATCAGTAATAATTTATACGGAGCTTTGGTTATATGATATACAGCTTCACCAACAGCAGTAGGAACACCGGAAATACGGCTATACATACGAGAATATTCATTTTCTTCCTTTACAAGCAGTTCATCATCTATATATACCTGAACATAATAGTCTTTTTCTTTGCAATAGGACAGAGCATCTAAAGCAGTTTGCAGCTGCATTGGTTTCCGAACGTATACTTTTTCTGAAAGCGCACCCTTTACCAATGCTCCATTATAAGCGATCAAAGGAACATCCAATTGTAATTGTTCAGCAAAGGGCTTGATAGATCTGTACATTCTGCCCGTTGCAAGAGTAAAAACAATTCCTGCAGCTAATGCTCTCTTAATAGCAGCAAGGTTACGCGGAGATATTTTCCGCTCATTATTGAGCAATGTATCATCCATATCACTGGCAATCATTTTGATTTTCATTCTTTGATCTCCTTTTTAACTGTTAGTTCAGTAACACCTAATACCATCAGACAAAATACCGCCAGCAAAACTAACGCACCAAATTTATCAGTCACTGTATAACCTGGCAGCAAACGCATAATATCCATAGTTAGACAGCTGCTGCCCACAAACAGCAAAGCCCGCTTCCGTAAGATAGAACCACCAAGTTTCCATACTAAAATCTGGACTAAGGCACTGCCAATACCAGCAATACATGCCCCTGCTATCAGACCGCCCAATGTGACGACCTCCATAACATCAGTCCAGTAAATCAAACAAAAATAAAGCACGCTCAAAGTTACGGCGCGCAGAAAAAATGCATACATACCATCACCCGAGATATATTATACCACAAGGGTACGTATTCTCAACAGACTAGAAAGCACCTCGTCAAGTTTTTACACAGTACTATAAAATAAAAAGAAGTTTCGCATAGCGAAACTTCTTTGATATTATTATTTATTGTTTACTGAACTGGTCTTTGCCAACACCGCACAAGGGACAAACCCAATCTTCCGGTAAATCTGCAAAAGCAGTGCCTGCCGCTATCCCATTATCAGGATCTCCTATTTCCGGATCATAAATATACCCACAAACATCACATACCCATTTTTCCATTTGTTTCAACTCCTTAAATTGATATTTTCAACTACATCAGCGACCTGCTGTAAAACAAAACCTTATTTTTTCAAGCTCTGTTAATTAAGCATTAACTACGACATCAAAAAGCAAGTCCTGTTTTACCACAAAATTACCGCTAATTGTTCTTTAATAATATTATACCATCAATACAGCAAAAGTCATCAAACAAAATTTACATAAATGACGATTTAATTTATTTAAGCACTTCTCGCTTTTCTGGCAAATCTAAACGAAAAAAATCATAAATACGCTGTGCTGTTGGATAATTCATACCTTCTACTTCTGCTAATTCTTCTACACTGGCAGCTTTCATCGCATCCAGCGACTGAAAGCGTTTCCATAAAGCCTGACGTCTTTTCGTGCCAATACCTTCAATATGATCAAGTACCGAAACCAAATTCCGCTTACTACGCAATTTGCGATGATATGTTATGGCAAAACGGTGTGCTTCATCTCGAATCCGCTGTATCAAATGAAGAGAAGCAGAATCTCGATCCAATAAGATACTTTCAGACGAACCCTCTGTAAATATTTCTTCTTCCCGTTTAGCCAAGCCAATAACAGGAAGTTCATGCAGACCTAAGCCACGAATAACTTCCAGCGCTGAACTCAGCTGTCCTTTACCACCGTCGATAATGACAAGACTTGGCAGTTCCTCATAATCTTTATAGCGTCGGTAAACGACTTCCTGCATTGATTTAAAATCATCTGGTTTCCCTTCTGTAGATTCAATTTTATAACGGCGGTAATCTTTTTTACAGGGTTTCCCATTACGAAAAACCACCATTGAAGCTACCGTTTCTGTTCCCTGAGTATGCGAAATATCAAAACAATCTATTCTTTCTAATGCATTTGGCAATTGCAGAGCTTTCTGTAATTCTTCTGCCGCCTGTTCCTCTGTTTTCAGCGAAACCTGACCTTTGCGCAGCCTCTCTTCAAGAAGTTTGGCTGCATTTTCAACCGCAAGATGCAATAATTCACGTTTAGTTCCCCTCCGGGGCTGTAAAAACTCAACTTTACGCCCGGCTCTTGCTGTCAGCCACTCTTCCAGAACGATCAACTCATCCGCTGCTGGAAGAACTGGCAAAAGTATTTCCCGCGGTACAAAAGATGCCTCGTTATAATATTGTTTAATAAAAGCAGTCAAAATTTCCTGATCGCTGTCATCATCATTTTGTAAAAAGAAATTATCACGACCAATCAACTTGCCGCCACGAACAAAAAATATCTGCAAACAAGTTCCGCTACTATCTTTGGCAAGGCCTACTATATCAAGATCACCACCACTTGTCACAGCTTTTTGCTGTTCGTTGATCCTTATTACAGCCTGCAGTTGATCGCGGACTCGAGCCGCTTCTTCAAAAGCATAATTTTCAGCAGCTTGCTGCATCTGCAGCTTAAGTTCACGCTCAAGTTCAGATGTGCGCCCATCTAACAGCATACATACAGCTTTGATCATTTTACCATAATCTTCTCTGGAAACATATCCCGCACAGGGAGCAAGACACCGCTTAATATGATATTGCAGGCAGGGCCTGTCGGTATTCATTTTCCTGCAATTACGCAAAGGAAACATTGAACGCAGCAGTTTAACAGTAGCATGCATGGCACCTGCATCTGCATAAGGACCATAATACTTAGCACCATCACGAAGCTGCCTGCGCGTAACATAAATACGCGGGAAATCTTCCTGCAGCGTCACCTTCAAATAAGGATAAGTTTTATCATCCTTAAGCATGATATTATAACGCGGACGGTGCTTTTTTATTAAATTGCATTCTAAAATAAGCGCTTCAACTTCACTATCGGTGACAATAGTTTCTATTTCAGCAACTTTTGCGACTAATGCTTTAACTTTTACAGTATGTGATGCCAGATTGCGAAAATAACTGCGCACACGATTTTTTAATACTACCGCTTTGCCGATATAGATAATTTTTCCATGCTCGTCACGCATTATATAAACGCCAGGTTTATCCGGCAGTACAGCTAAAGTTTTAGCAATAGATTCGTTCATTACTGATACCACCCATGTTTTTTAGCCTGAGCCAAAGCTTGTTTAATATATTGACCTGTATATGATTTCTTGTTTTTAGCTACTTCTTCAGGAGTACCACAGGCAAGCAGAGTACCTCCCTTGTCACCGCCCTCAGGACCCAAATCGATAATATAATCGGCAGTTTTGATAACGTCAAGATTATGCTCAATAACAACGACGGAATCACCTGCTCCGACCAGTCTTTGTAATACCTCTAATAATTTATGTACGTCTGCTATATGCAGGCCGGTTGTAGGTTCATCTAAAATATACAGAGTTTTCCCTGTGCTGCGACGTGATAATTCTGTTGCCAGTTTCACGCGCTGCGCCTCACCACCGGAAAGTGTTGTTGCAGCCTGCCCTAACCTAATATAACCTAAACCAACATCTTCAAGAACCTCCAGCTTACGATAAATACGTGGCAGATTTTTAAAAAATTCACAGGCTTCCGTTACAGTCATGTCTAAAACTTCGGCAATAGTTTTTCCTTTGTAATGTACCTCCAGGGTATCGCGATTATAGCGGGCACCATGACATACCTCGCAGGGAACGTATACGTCAGGCAGAAAATGCATCTCTATTTTATTCATACCATCGCCGCGGCAAGCTTCACAGCGTCCGCCTTTAACATTAAAGCTGAAGCGCCCTGGCTTATAACCGCGCAGTTTTGCTTCATTTGTCTGGCTGAACAGTTCACGAATAAAATCAAAAACTCCGGTATAAGTAGCCGGATTTGAACGAGGGGTCCTTCCAATAGGAGACTGATCAATATTAATGACCTTATCGATCTCACTCAATCCCAAAATTTCTTTATGGTCTGCTGGCCGCAGACGTGCCCCATGCAGTTTCGCAGCCAATGCGTTATAAAGAATATCGTTAATCAGCGTTGACTTGCCACTACCGGAAACACCAGTCACAACAGAGAAAACACCTAAAGGAATTTTTACATCGATGTTCTTAAGATTATTTGCCTTGGCTCCTTTAATTTCAATAAAACGGCCGTCATTACTTCTGCGTTTTTTCGGTACAGGAATAAATTTGCGTCCGCTAAGATACTGACCGGTAATTGATTGCTCTGACTGCTTGACGACTTCAGCAGTTCCCTGTGCTACTACATTACCGCCATGCTCACCGGCTCCAGGACCAATGTCAATAATCTGATCAGCAGCATACATTGTCTCTTCATCGTGTTCAACTACCAGCAGCGTATTTCCCAGATCACGCAAATGCTTCAATGTCTCAAGTAATTTACTGTTATCACGCTGATGCAGCCCAATACTTGGTTCGTCTAAAATATATAATACGCCTACCAAACCAGAACCAATCTGTGTTGCCAGACGAATACGCTGTGCCTCACCGCCAGAAAGCGTTCCGGCAGCACGATCCAAAGTAAGATAATCCAGTCCGACATCATTCAGAAATTTTAGCCGGGCCAGAATTTCTTTTAGGACTTGTTTTGCTATAATCTGCTGTCGTTCAGTAAGTTTCAACGCATTAAAAAATTCTATTGCATCACGTACGGTCAACGCTGTGACCTGACAAATATTTTTACCGCCAACAAGAATGGCAAGAACCTCTTTTTTCAACCTGGCACCATGACACACAGGGCAAGGAGTACTTGTCATAAACCCTTCAATATCCAAACGCATCCGTTCGGAAAAAGCTTCTCGATGGCGACGGCGCAGCATAGGAATAATACCCTCAAAAGCAGTAGTATGTTTTTTTACTTCTCCCTGCATATTTTCATAGACAAAAGAAAATTTTTCTTCACCGCTGCCATACCAGAGCAAGTCTTTTATTTTTTCCGGTAAATCGTTCCAAACCGCACCAAAATCATATCCATAAGCCTTCAGAACCGCTCCCAGCTGTTTCATATGATAAGCTTCCATATTCGTGCTGAGTGCTGCAATTGCACCTTCCGCAAAGGTTTTAGCGCCATCTGGAATAATCAGCTCTTTATCCAATTCCATATTCATGCCCAACCCAGTACATTCAGGACAAGCACCATAAGGGTTATTGAAGGAAAAGAGACGCAGCTCGATTTCAGGCAAACTTATACCACAATCACTGCAGGCAAAATGTTCGCTGTACAATTGCGTTTCACCATTAATAACATTTATTTCCACCAAACCATCAGCCAACTTTAAAGCCGTCTCTATAGAATCTGATAACCTCTGAGCGATACCATCACGTACAGCCAAACGATCAACTATCACAGATAAGTCGTGCTTTCTTTTCTTATCCAGAGATATTTCTTCATCTAATGTGCGCACCTCACCATCAATATACATTCTGGCGTAACCAGCTTTGCGCATAGAATCTAAAATTTTCTGATGTTCACCCTTACGGCCGCGCACCAAAGGTGCCATAACCATAAATTTAGTATTTTCAGATAGTTCCAGAACATGATCGACAATCTGCTCAACTGTCTGCCGTTCAATAATTTTTCCGCAATTTGGGCAATGAGGTTCTCCAATACGGGCAAACAACAAGCGCATATAATCATATATTTCAGTTACTGTGCCCACTGTTGAACGCGGATTACGACTGGTAGTCTTCTGGTCGATGGAAATGGCAGGGCTGAGCCCTTCAATATAATCCACATCCGGCTTATCCATCTGTCCTAAAAATTGACGCGCATAAGCGGACAGCGATTCGACATAACGACGCTGCCCTTCCGCATAGATAGTATCAAATGCCAAAGAAGATTTACCGCTGCCAGATAAACCGGTAACTACAACCAGCTCATCACGCGGTATCTCAACTGTGATATTTTTCAGGTTATGCTGCCTGGCACCTTTTACAATTAATTGTTCTTTCATTACTTACTCCTGTTTTTAGGTTTAGGCGACAATTTCTGGCCTAACTGTCCTTTAATTACGATCAAACGGTCCCTTAATTCTGCAGCAAGCTCAAAGTTAAGTTCCTTGGCAGCAACAGCCATACGTTTTTCAAGTTCTTTCGCCATTTTCTGCAATTCTTTTTCCGACCGTTTTTTTATCGCATTATCACTGTAATCTTCCGTCCCGTCATCCTCGGCAATCTTCGTCAGTTTTATCAGCTGACGTTGTTCTTTATAGATAGTTTTTGGTGTAATCTGATGCTCTTTATTATAATCTTCCTGCAGTTCCCGGCGGCGGTTTGTTTCATCAATGGCACGCCGCATTGAATCCGTAATACGGTCAGCATACATTATGACCCGTCCGTGCTCATTACGGGCAGCTCTGCCAATGGTCTGGATCATAGCAGTATCACTGCGCAGAAAACCTTCTTTATCGGCATCTAAGATAGCAATCAGAGAAACCTCCGGTAAATCCAGGCCTTCCCGCAGCAGATTTATTCCAACCAGTACATCAAACTTACCATTACGCAGATCATCAATAATTTCAGCACGCTCAATAGTAGCAATCTCAGAATGCAAATAACGGACTTTTACCCCAGCTTGTTTCAAATATTCAGTAAGATCCTCAGACATCCGCTTAGTCAGAGTTGTAACTAAAGTACGTTCTCCTGCTTCAGTAACTTTATGTATTTCATTCAGCAAATCATCAATCTGACCTTTGATTGGCCTGATTTCTACCTGCGGATCTAATAAACCAGTAGGCCTGATAATCTGCTCTACCACCTGCTGCGTCTGCTCCATTTCATATTTTGCAGGAGTTGCGGAAACATAAATCACCTGATTTATCTGCTGCTGAAATTCATCAAAGGTAAAAGGCCTATTATCAAAAGCAGAAGGCAGCCTGAATCCATGTTCTACAAGCATCTCTTTACGCGAACGGTCACCAGCGTACATCGCCCTGATCTGTGGTAATGTCACATGTGATTCATCAATTACTAATAGGAAATCCTTGGGAAAATAATTAACTAAAGTAAATGGAGGTTCTCCTGCCTTACGATTAGCTAAATGACGTGAATAATTTTCGATTCCGGAGCAGTACCCCATTTCATTCATCATTTCCAGATCATAGTTAGTACGTTGTTCCAGACGTTGTGCTTCCAGCAATTTATTATGTGAATTAAGATATTCAAGTCGTTCTGCCAATTCTACTTTAATGTCTTCCATTGCCCGATCCAGGTTTTCACGAGAGGTTACATAGTGAGAAGCAGGGAAAATAGCAACATGGCTGCGTTTAGCCAAAATTTCTCCAGTCAGTACATCAACTTCCAATATCCGCTCAACTTCGTCATCAAACATCTCAATGCGTACTGCTTTTTCATTATAGCCAGCAGGAATAACTTCAATAACATCTCCGCGAACACGGAAAGTACCACGTTGAAACGCAATATCATTACGATCATATTGAATCTCGACTAATTTGCGTAAAATAGCTTGTCTGTCAATCTTCTGTCCTACACGCAGAGACAGCACCATATCATAATATTCCTGTGGCGCACCCAATCCATAAATACAAGATACACTGGCCACAATAATTACGTCACGGCGTTCAAATAAAGCGCTAGTAGCAGAATGTCGGAGTTTATCTATTTCATCATTGATAGATGCATCTTTTTCAATATAGGTATCAGATTGTGGAATATAAGCCTCCGGTTGATAATAATCGTAATAACTCACAAAATATTCCACTGAATTTTCAGGAAAAAAAGCTTTAAACTCACTTGCTAACTGTGCCGCCAATGTTTTATTATGCGCAATAACCAATGTTGGTTTATTCACTTTATTAATAACCTGCGCAATAGTATAGGTTTTCCCAGTTCCGGTAGCCCCGAGCAAGACCTGTGTCCGCAGTCCTTTTTCTATACCTTCTGCCAACTTCTCAATAGCCTGAGGCTGATCTCCATCCGGCTCAAAAGGTGCTGTTATTTTAAAATCCATATTTTGACCTCTTGTCATTACTAAAAATTTATTTCAAAACTAATCCGACTGGGCAATGGTCACTGCCCGTGATATCAGCATAAATCACGCTGTCTTCTATTCTGTCAGCCCATCTGTCAGAAACAAGCCAGTAATCAATACGCCATCCCGCATTCTTTTCGCGCGCTTTAAACATATACGACCACCAGGTATAAGCACCTTCTTTTTCGGGATAGAGATGGCGAAACGAGTCAGTAAACCCCGCCGTTAACAACTCCGTCATTTTTGCTCTCTCTTCATCAGTAAACCCGGCATTATTACGATTAGTTTTCCAGTTTTTCAAATCTATCTCACGATGAGCAACATTAAGATCTCCGCAAACAAGCACCGGTTTAATTTGGTCAAGCTTCAACAGATAATCACGAAATGCATCTTCCCATATCTGTCTGTAATCCAACCGTTCCAGCCCGCGCTGTGAATTAGGCGTATATACATTTACCAGATAAAACTCCTGATATTCGGCAGTAATAACACGCCCTTCTTTATCATGTTCTTCAATTCCCAAACCATAGGTGACAGTAAGAGGCTTGACTTTAGAAAAAACAGCCGTACCGGAATACCCCTTTTTTTCAGCGCTGTTCCAGTACTCCTCATATCCAGGAAAAACAAACTCCGCCTGCTCACGCTGCATTTTTGTTTCCTGAACGCAAAAAACATCTGCGTCGACGCTGTCCATAAATTCTTTAAAGCCTTTATTCATACAGGCCCGCAGCCCATTTACATTCCAAGAAATAAATTTCATCTCAACACTTCCCATCTGCAGTTTTTTTGACTAAAAAAATTCTTTAATAGTAATATTTTATCATTTATCATAGCTTTTTTAAAGAGACTTCACCGAACAGGATTTGACAATTCTGCAAACAAACGTACACCCAAATAAAAAACCTCGACCATATCAGGTCGAGGCATTAAAACTTAATTTCATTGAATATGAGAAACTCTATCAGCGGCTTCTTTTTTCTTAGCATCGTTAAAACGCGGCAAAGTACTGAGATAACCGGTAATACGGCGTACACGCACTATGGTGTCATAATGTGGTTTAACGACTACATCATTACCGTCAAGCCCTAAATCCAAAGACAACAATGTTTTATGCGGCATTACCTGTAATTGATTATTGAGATAAATGGCGGCTTCTTCTTGCGAGATCCCATCCGCGCAATTAATTTTTATACCATGCAGTTCATAGGTCATGTTAACCAGCTCCTTAGATAAAATTCCATGACCTAATTATAAATCAATAATAATTATTTGTAAAGCCCTTTCTACAATATTTTGTGTTTATTTCACTTATTAACTTTTCCATATACAATATTTAGTACATCATTTTATGACTTCAATTAATAACAGGACGATTTTCCATGATATTTACCTGTTTGCTGATTGCCCATTTCATAGTTTCTTCCGGAGCAGTCTGATTCCCCAATTCTTATTTCATTTTCCCTAATCCGTTTTTTAGAGAATCTATCACCATCTTTTCGGTAAACATAGATATCAGCATTTAAAACCGTTCTTACATAGGTTGAACCGTCTTCATTACGCCATATCATTCCCTGCACCATCTGCTCGTACATGTCGTGCACAATGACCAAAACTAACGCTTCCGCTGGTATTTCTTCTGCTATCTTCCTCGCAACAGATTGGTCGACAACGCTTTTTCCATGTCCCGTAAAAATATTTTCTGCAGTCACCTTTTTAGTCCGATCTGTATCAACCAGCTTAAAATCAGGGAAATGATACGCCCAACGTACAGGCTCACGCCACATTTTATAAACCTGCTGCGTTACGTTACCACTGTTATCAAACTACAAAGGCTACAGGCTGATCAGCAAAAGCGGCAGCCGTATTAGGAACAATTGCCACTATTGTTAATAAAACAGCCAACAACAGCCAGTTAAATTTTTTCATTAATACTCCCTCCTATCAGCGTAATTCAGCTGCTTTACCATTGGCAAGCCGCTCTATACCTAAATGAACAGCTATTGTCTGACCGATATCAGAAAACGTCCGCATGGGTAGTAAAGCCTTACTAACAATATTTTTACCAAAAAACAAGACCGGAATTTTTTCACGTGTATGGTCACTGCCACTCCAGGTTGGATCACATCCATGATCTGCAGTAACCAGCAACAGGTCATCTTGCTTTAATAACCTAAGCAGTTCAGGCAAACGATCATCAAAATATTCCAATCCTTCCCCATAGCCTTCAACATCACGCCGATGCCCGAAGGAAGAATCAAAATCCACAAAATTTACAAAAACCAGGCTATTATCAGGAGCTTCTTGCACAGCCTGCAATGCAGCGGCAAATAATTTATCAAGACCACTGGCAGGATAATGCTTCGTAATTCCGCGGTGAGCAAAAATATCAGCAATTTTACCCACCGCATAGACACTGCCGCCTGCGGCTACCAGTTTGTCCAGCAACGTATCAGCAGGAGCAGGCACAGCATAATCATGCCTGTTGCCAGTCCGCACAAAATCTTCTGCACGAGTGCCCACAAAAGGACGCGCTATAACGCGCGCTATATGGTAAGGTTTAACTAGTTCATAGCAAATCTTACATAATTCATATAATCGTTCAAGACCAAACACTTCTTCATGCGCCGCAATTTGCAAAACACTGTCTGCGCTGGTGTAAATAATTGGCTTGCCAGTCTTTAGATGTTCTTCACCCAGTTCTTTTATTATTTCAGTTCCAGATGCATGCTTTTCCCCCAATACCCCCGGCAAATTTCCCTGTTTAATAATTTTCTCAACTAATTCCTTTGGAAAACATTTTAGCTGCTGCGGAAAATACCCCCAGTCAAAAAGTACCGGGACGCCTGTAATCTCCCAGTGCCCGCTCAGAGTATCTTTACCATGGCTTATTTCCTCTGCATAAGTATAAGCAGCATCGATTTTACTATCGTCACTGCTTAGAGGATACGCCAGCTTTTGACCACGGCTGAGCTCTGCCGCACCTGCCAGTCCTAACCTTGCCAGATTAGGCAGATGTAAATACCTGGAACTTCCATCCGCACTTTTGCGGTTTGCAGCCATCCACTCACAAATATGGCCTAATGTATCTGCACCGCTGTCACCAAACTTTTCAGCGTCATGGGCATAGCCAATACCAAAAGAATCCAATAATAAAATAATACTTCTTGCCATGTTATTTACCTGCCTTTATTAAATCCTGCAAAGTCTTTTACTACTGCCTGAAATCTTTGCGAAGCCAATTCGTAAAGATCCTGCGGCGCAACCAGTTCGCTGTCAGTCCTTTTAGCAACGACGCCGCAAATTGAAGCCGCTTGCAAACCAAAACTCTGAGCAACTATAAACAGCGCTGCAGTTTCCATCTCATAATTTAAAGCTCCTAATGCCTGCCACTCTTGTAGACTCCCCTGCAATGATTTTCTCACATAGCCTGTATAGCTGTCATAACGTTCCTGACCAGGCCAAAAAGTATCACTGGAAACAGAAATACCAGTATGATATGGAATTGACAGACTTTCTGCTGCCTGCTGCAGGGCCAGAGTTAACTCAAATGAAGCCACTGCAGGAAAATTCAAAGGCGCATAGTGCTGTGACGTTCCGTCTAAACGTACTGCCGCTTTATTGATAACAAGATCACCAAGTTCTACATCTTTCTGAATAGAACCAGTTGTTCCGACACGAATAAAATTCTTTATGCCAAGACGTGCCAATTCTTCCATTCCTATGGCGACAGAAGGTCCTCCCATGCCTGTAGAACAAACCAATACCGATGTTCCTTCAACATCCGCCAGCCAGCTTGTATATTCACGATGACAACCGACAGGCTCAGCGGTGCCAAGAGCTCTGGCCAACGCTTCTACACGCCCTGGATCTCCAGGCAGCAAAGCATACTCTGCTCCTTTAAGCATTTCTGCTGAAATACCAATATGATAAAGAACTTCATTAGGCATTACTTTATTCCCCACGCTACTGCCTCGCTTTCTTAAAATCATACTTCTACTTAATCTATATATTCGCCATTTTCATACTTGCTCCTGCTAAAAGATATTACAGCAATGTGAAATAAAAAACTGCCGCAGCAAATGCTGAGACAGTAATATTTTTAATAACCCAAACTCTCGCCAACTAAAATCACTTTGATTTTTCCTTTAGGTTTACAGCGTCTGGTAGTCAATATATAATTGCAAATACAGTCAGGTGCGTTACAATCTGCACAAAGCCCTGTTTCCATACAAGGAGTTTTTAACTGAGGAAAACGTTGAACATTAATAGGCGCCGCCAACATTCTCACACGTGCCAAAGCATCATCCTGGGTTTTGACGATTTTATTGATCCCTGCAATAACAATTACACTTTTAGGACCATACACCATAGCTGCCACACGATTTCCAGTACCATCAATATTTACCAGCTGTCCATCTTCACTAACAGCATTACTGCTCATTAAAAAAGTATCACACAACAGTGCTACGCATCAGCTCCGTTCTCTGCGCAGGTGTTTCTGCCGTGTCACGGTCAATAACCTTATAGCGTCCGCTTCGCATTACATCTAACAGTCCAATTTCCTGTATGGTAACGGAACCGCCCCAGGATACAACGTCGTCTTCAGATATAAGTTCTAATGCTTTGTCTAAAGCCGCAGGCTTATCCGAACAATAAAAAGCTTCAAAACCACGTCTTTCCAAATTTTTCAAAACTGTTTTACATGCAGCTTCACTGCGTAATTGAGTAGGAGTTTTTGCCATTCTGCTCACCTCTTATTCTGCAACTACTTCCCCTATGAATACTTCATCAGTTTCATCATGTTCTTTTAAAGTAACTTCAATAGTTTCCTTATGAGCAGTTGGTACGTTTTTACCAACAAAATCAGCGCGAATAGGCAATTCCTTATGTCCTCGATCAATAAGCACTGCTAATTGGATAGACCGTGGGCGTCCCATGTCAATGACAGCATCCAGCGCGGCTCTAATCGTACGACCAGTATAGAGAACATCATCAACTAAAACGATATTCTTCCCATTCAGATCAAAATCAATATCAGTTCCATGTACGATCGGATTATACCCCAAGGTAGAAAGGTCATCACGATATAAGGTAATATCAAGCATACCCACTTTTACTTTTACGCCTTCAATAATTTCAATTTCCTGTGCAATCCGTTGTGCCAACGGCACTCCTCTGGTTCGAATACCAACAAGCACAACATTATTGACACCCTTGTTCTTTTCGATGATTTCATGTGCGATACGTACCAACGCACGACGCATTGCATCACTGTCCATAATAACATTTCTTAACTACTTTACTCATACAGCTCACCTCAAAATATTTTAGAATTGTCCGTTACGTAAACGGGTAATAATTTTCTGCATATCTTCCGGCAGCCCCGCCTCAAACCGCAGCCGTTCTCCTGTACGCGGATGTGTAAACTCCAGTTCCTGTGAATGAAGTGCCTGCCCATGAATCGCAAATGGAACCTTCATCGGAGAATATTTAGGATCTCCTACTAAGGGATATCCCAAATAGTCCATATGGACACGTATCTGATGTGTTCGACCTGTTCTCAAACGGCAGCGTACAATAGTAAAACGTCCAAAACGCTCAAGCACTTCATAATCAGTTACTGCGGTACGCCCACCCTCTTGTACTACAGTCATCTTTTTACGGTCATTTTTATCACGAGCTATCTTCGCCGAAATTGTCCCGGTATCCTCTTTTATATTGCCCCTGACAATAGCAATATATGAACGTTTGGCAGTTTTGTTTTGAATCTGTTCCGATAAAGATATATGTGCAGCATCATTCTTAGCTACAATCATGATGCCTGAAGTATCCTTATCCAAACGGTGCACAATCCCCGGCCTGATTACATTATTTATCCCTGATAAATTTTGGCAATGATGAAGCAGTGCATTAACAAGAGTACCGGTATAATGGCCTGGTGCTGGATGCACCACCATCCCACGGCTTTTATTAACAACAACTACATCTTCATCTTCAAAAAAAATAACATCCAAGGGAATAGCCTCAGAACGAATTTCTAAAAGTTCCGGCTCTGGCAGCATAACTGTGAACACATCGCCGGCCTTAACTTTATAGTTGGCTTTAAACACTTTTGCTCCACGAAATACACGCCCTTCCTCCAAAAGTTTTTGCATATTGGAGCGCGACACCTCTAGTTTTGCAGCCAGATAAATATCGAGTCTTTGCCCAACATCATTTTCTGCAGCAGCAATATTTTCTACTTCTTCAGTATTTCTGTCTGTATTAAATTCCATATAATAAAACCCACCCCTACACAAATAGCAATATCTGCCACATTAAAAATAGGCCAAATACGAAAATCAAAAAAATCTACAACCATACCATTTTCAGCTCTGTCTATCAGATTACCGACAGCCCCACCAATAAAAAGTGCTGTTCCGGCCCGCACACACAAAGGTTCTGCTAAGATTTCTTTTCTAAACCACCAAACTATGATCAGCACCAGCAAAGCTACACAAATAAAAAAAGTTCTGTTATGGGCAAACATTCCAAAGGCAGCCCCTGGATTCAAAATATAAGTTAAATGGAAAATGTTAGGAATGATGGGAATACTTTGTCCTTCAGCCATCACAGCTACAACTATATTTTTTGTCAATTGGTCAAGCAAAACGACTAACGCCGCCAGCCAAATCAAAATCATAAGTTACTCCTATATTTATAAAAATTACTCTTATTATTATACCTGTAAAATTATCTTTTTTCAATGCTTCTTTGCCATAGTGTAATGAGAATCACTTGAGTAATCAGTCTTAATAATTAAAGTATATATTTTTTTACATTTATGCATAAATAATTTTGACAGTCCTATATAAAAAACCCGGCACCAAATAGTACCGGGTTTTATAAATAAACTATTAGTACAGAATTTTATTAGCTATAACCAAACGTTGAATTTGGTTTGTGCCTTCATAAATCTGCATGATCTTAGCATCACGCATCATTTTTTCAACCGGATATTCACGGGAATAGCCATAACCGCCCATTACCTGAACAGCATCAGTAGTCACCTGCATAGCCACATCAGCAGCATAACATTTAGCCATAGCCGCCTCTTTGGAAAATTCCAGCCCCTGGTCACGCATCCAGCACGCTTTCAGTACCATCAATCTTGCCGTTTCAACCTTCATAGCCATATCAGCAATCATGGACTGGATCATTTGGAAAGAAGCAATCGGCTGGCCGAATTGTTCTTTCTTTAGCATATTTTACAGCACAATCTAAAGCAGCCTGAGCCAGACCAACGGATACTGCTCCAACAAAAGGACGTGCAGAATCCAAAGTATTCATTGCTATACGGAAGCCCTCGCCTTCACGGCCAACACGGTTAGATTCTGGAATCACGACATCCTGTAAAATCAATTCACAGGTATTAGAGGGGCGGATGCCCATTTTATCCTCTTTTTTACCAACAGTAAAGCCAGGTGTTCCTTTAGGTACGATAAATGCGGTCAAACCACGGATACCACCGGATTTGCGGGTATTAGCAAATACAAGATAAGTATCTGCAATTCCACCATTAGTAATAAACGCTTTAGTACCATTAAGAGTATAAGTTCCGGCTTCCTTGTTTTTTACAGCTGAAGTAGCGACACCACCGGCATCTGAACCTGCACCAGGTTCAGTTAATGCAAACGCAGCCAGTTTACCATCATTAAGTAAATCACAATGCGCTTGTTTCTGTTCTTCAGTGCCGGCAATTAAAATAGGATAAGACGCCAGGGAGTTCGCAGCCATTGAGGTAGCAACACCTGCACAGCCTTTGCCCAGTTCTTCATAAATAACGGCAACTGTAACGCTGTCCAGTCCAGGTCCGCCATATTCTTCTGGAACAATAACATTCAAAAGCCCCATATCAGCAGCTTTTTCAAGCAGCCCGGGCATAGATTGATTATTTCTGTCCATTTCGGCAGCGTAAGGGGTAATTTCTTTTTCTACAAAATCCCTCACCATTTCCTGTAATTCAAGTTGTTCTTCATTAAGTGCAAAATCCATTTTGTCCTCCTTGTGTTAAGGCTTAAGCCAAATTGCTTGTTAAGGTGACTTGCCGTCAGCCTTTACCATTTACGGGGTATATCCTTAATTGTTTCCACAACAAACAAAGTCGTCAGTACCGTTGCCAACAGAGTATCATTTTCATCATATACCTCAGCTTCGGCCACAAGAGTCATTCGTCCGCAATGGCAAATCTTACAGACAGCATAAAGTTTTTCAGCTGCTGTGTATTTTACAATGTTACAACAAAAATTTAATGTTTCAGCTTCGACACCAACGCTGACAGCGCTGATTTGCAATACAGATTCAAGAAGACGATAAATAACGCTGCTACGGACCTTACCACGATGATCAAGGTCAGTACCGGCCGTCAGAGAAAAACTTATCCGTATCTGGCCGCAGTTTAACTGTTCTATACTCAGCGCCGGATCATCTAAAAAGCGCCTTTCCAGACAAGCCGATTGCACTAAGAAAAGTATTCCCGATACATTTTCAGTACTCACGAACTACTCATCTCCTACTTGCCATAATCTTACTAAAACATAAACATATTTTGGACATTATACCTTGTGTATTTTACCACAAAAAATTTACTAACTCAATAGTTTTCAGACAATTTTATGCGATTTATGTAAAAAAAATACCACAACAGCTTCCAACGCCCACAAAACTGACTTGTCAGTCATTTTTGTTCAAAAAAATCCGCCAAAGTTTTCTTTGGCGGAAAGTCATTAATGATGGAACAAACGTAAACCAGTAAATGCCATTGCGATATTATATTTATCACATGTTTCAATAACATTATCATCTCTGATACTTCCGCCTGCCTGAGCAATATAATCTACACCGCTGCGGTGAGCGCGTTCAATATTATCACCAAACGGGAAAAAAGCATCACTGCCAAGAGAAACTCCGTGCAGCTTATGAAGCCATACTTTTTTTTTTTCTTCACGTGTCAGCGGAGCTGGTTTTTCGGTAAAGAACTGTTCCCAAATTCCATCTGCAAGTATATCTTCATAATCGTCAGAAATATACACATCAATAGTATTGTCCCGATCAGGACGTCGAATACTGTCCTTAAAAGGCAGTTCTAAAACACTGGGGTTCTGGCGCAGCCACCAGTTATCAGCTTTATTTCCGGCAAGCCTTGTACAATGAACACGAGACTGTTGCCCCGCACCAATACCAATCGCCTGTCCATCTTTAACATAGCAGACGGAATTCGATTGCGTGTATTTCAAAGTAATCAACGCAATCAGAAGATCACGTACTGCATCCTCAGGAATTTCTTTATTGACAGTCGGACGATTTACAAGCAGCTCTGACGTAATTTTAGCCTCATTACGGTCCTGTTCAAAAGTTATACCAAATACATCTTTCGTTTCCTGTATCTCTGGAATATAAGACGGATCAATTTTGATAATATTATAAGTGCCCTTACGTTTAGTTTTTAAAATTTCCAAAGCTTCCTCTGTATAGCCGGGGGCAATAACGCCATCTGAAACTTCTCGAGCCAGCATAGCTGCAGTCTCCTTGTCACAGATATCTGATAAAGCGACAAAGTCTCCGTAAGATGACATACGGTCAGCACCCCGAGCCCTGGCATAAGCAGTAGCCAACGGAGTCAGAGCTAGATCGTCAACATAATATATTTTTTTCAGTACATCGCTCATCGGCAATCCAACGGCAGCACCGGCTGGACTTACATGTTTAAAAGATGCTGCTGCAGGCAGGCCGGTAGCTTCCTTTAATTCTTTTACTAACTGCCAGCTGTTAAAGGCATCCAGAAAATTAATATAACCAGGGCGGCCGTTCAAAACCTCAATTGGCAGTTCACCTATTTTACTATAAATACGCGCCTTACTTTGATTTGGATTACAGCCATACTTCAATAGCAGCTCTTTCACGACTATTCCTCCTTAAAAATATATAAAAAAACCGACACTTCTGGGGTAAAACGCCCAGACGGTCGGCAACACCGGTCATACTCCACGTGGTTAATCCACTTCCGTCAGTTATATGACCTACTTCTGCTTTAGATTATACTTTTTACCGCTCTTTTTGTCAATTATCCTTTTATCTCTTGTCCAACTATGCTACAATTTAGAAAATACTCCAAAGGAGATGTTTTAATGACTTACTGTTACGTCTGCCCACACCGCTGCGGAGTTGACAGGGCAGAAACAATGAACAGTCCAAATGGTATTTTCGGTTCCTGCGGCTGCGGTATGCAGCCAATAGTTGCCCGTGCGGCACTGCATATGTGGGAAGAGCCATGCATAAGCGGCACCAAAGGTTCAGGCACTGTTTTTTTTAGTGGCTGCAATTTACATTGTGCATTCTGCCAAAACTACGAAATAAGCTGTTTAAATAAAGGACAGGAAATATCCGTTGAAAGATTAAAAGAAATTTATTTTGACTTAATTAAACAAGGAGCCCATAATATCAATTTAGTTACAGCAACACATTTTACTGAGGCTATTATCGCAAGTTTACAGGAACCATTGCCAGTCCCTGTAATTTATAATACCAGTGGTTTTGAAACTGTCGATACAATACACAGATTGAAAAATAAAATACAAATATGGCTTCCCGATCTAAAATATAGTGACGATTTAGCCGCAATAAAGTACAGTAATGCGCCTAATTATTTTAATACTGCTACAACGGCCATAAAAACCATGTACAAACAAGTCGGGCCCTACCAAATCGATGAAAATGGTTTATTAAAAAGTGGTGTAATTATCAGGCATCTGCTGTTACCGAATATGTTAGAAAATACACTAAGAGTAATAGACTGGATCGCTGACAATTTTGAACCGGGGCAGGTCCTGTTTAGTCTGATGCATCAATATATTCCATGCGGCCGAGCCGCTGAATACCCTGAAATAAACCGTGTTGTTACTGCAGAAGAATATCAAAAAGTTGAGCAGTACCTTTTCAATTCCGGTATTGAAGACGGCTTTGTTCAGGAAGATACCGCTGCCAGCGCTGATTTTATTCCCATCTTTGATGGGACTGGAGTTTAGTTGACAAAGATTTTATAATCCTATATTATAAAAATATAATTATGAATATTGAAAGGACACTTGAACGAATGAAAAACTGATCCAATTTCGCACCTTATCTGAAAAAGACACAAAAACAGCTTAAAACCAAAAGCTTTGTTAAGTGTTGTCTTTTATCAGTAAGTCAGAATGGATCATTTTCTGCGATTTGAGGCTAAGTCTACCTTTACACCTCCCATTCTGTCTTGAATCGGGAGGTTTTTATTGTCTTCGAAAGTTAGGAGTTGAAATTATATGTACATCCTCGAAACCAATTCATTTAAATATTATTTAGGCGAAAGACTATTATTCAAACTGCCTGCTTTAAAACTACATACAAAAAGCCGTATAGGCCTGATCGGGCTGAACGGAAGTGGAAAAACAACTTTATTAGAGTTATTAGCAGGTATAAGACCAATTCCTGCAGCCGCAAAAATCATTTGCAAAACAACAATGACTATACTACCGCAATTAAAAGAAAGGCTCTCCAAAAGCGGTGGCGAAACGACTCAAGCCTACATCCTGCAGGCGCTCAAACAACAATCCGGTTTGCTGCTGGCAGACGAACCAACTAATAATCTTGATATGGACCATTTGTTATGGCTTGAAAAGGAACTTCGGCATTACTCAGGAGCCTTAATATTAGTTTCCCACGATCGTGATTTTTTAGATGCATTATGCAATGAAATCTGGGCTTTGGACGATAAACAACTTCAAATATATCAAGGTAATTACAGTAATTATCAGCAGCAAAAGATAATTTCTGAAAAAACTCATGATCAAGCTTATCGTAAATATATTATGCAAAAAACTCATTTAGAAACAGCTTTCTGCCAAACAGCAGCAAGCGCAAAAAGCTGTTAAAACCACGAAGATATCTTTATCAGAAGCCAGGATTACCGGAGCTAAACCCTACTTTGCTAAAAAACAGAAAAAGTTACAGCAAACAGGTCAATCCCTACTGACGAGGTTAGACAAACTTAAACAGATAGAAAAAAGACAATCCTTACCAATAATAAAAATGAATTTACTGTCTTCAAAACTATGGCAGGGACAAATTTTAGTAAGAGCACATAACTGGTCTTATATTATTGATAAAAAACCGCTCTGGCAAACAGCAAGTTTTTCAGTAAAATCCGGCGACAAACTTGCCATCATCGGACCAAACGGCTGCGGGAAAACAACTTTACTCAAACAATTTTTAAAAGCACACAACAAACACTTGCCAAATGTGCAAATAGCCGGCGGAGCAAAAATAGGTTACTTCAGTCAGGATATTGATATTCTTGATCCTGATAAAAACCTGCTCCGTAACCTACAGTCAACGTCTTCACAAAGCGAAGCTTTATTACGTACTGTTTTAATAAGACTTCGTTTCAAACGCGAAGATTTTTTTAAACCAATACAGCTTTTAAGCGGCGGTGAAAAAGTCAAAGCTGCTTTAGCAAAAATATTAGTCAGTGACTGTAATGTACTTATGCTAGACGAACCAACCAATCACTTGGATCTGGATGCTGTAACTGCTTTAGAAGAATTATTATGCAATTATCCAGGAACTTTGATTTTTACAACCCATGACCGCCGCCTGCTTAAAGCCATTGCTAAAATTTATTAGTCTTTGATGGAACAAAACTGAACTTTTTCCCTGGGCCATATGACGACTACTCAAATAAACAAATAAGCACTGAGTATATTGAAGCAACAGCAGATATTTTACTTATAGAAAATAAACTGGCTGAAATTATCAGTCACCTTAGCCTCAATCCAACTGAAAAATTAGAAGCAGAGTTTCAATCATTACTGGCAAAAAAACGCCTTTTATTGTCAAAGCAATCATCTTGATTTACAAAATAGTTTGCATTAGTCGAATTTAGCTGTTAAAATATAACTCACAATGTATTTTATTTTGCAATTTGTATTCAAGGAGAAAGATGATAAACAATTCACATAATAAATATATCATTTTCATATTGTTGCAAAGTTTTCTATACGGCTTAGGTAATCCACTCACTAAAATTGCTTTTGCCAGTATCACACCTTTATGGTGTCTGGCCTTTCGTTTTGGTCTGGCTTTTTCTCTCTTCGCAATTTTCTTTGCAACACGCTTAAGGAAACAGCTGCAGGCACTTTCTGCAAGCCAATATCTGCCAGCAGGATTATGTATGGCTTCAGCTTATATTTCATGTAATCTGGCATTAGAAGGAACTACGGCAACGAATGTTGGCTTTATTATGTCCTTATCAGTAATTTTCGCACCGCTTTTGTCAATAATAGTCTTACAGCGACCTTATAAACTTTCACATCTTCCTATACAACTATTAGTCATTCTCGGTATGTATCTACTCTGTAGTAATGGAGGAATGTTTTCTTTTAACCAGGGAGATTTATGGGCATTGCTTACAGCAGTCAGCGTCGCAGGAGCACTGGTCTTTGGAGAAAAATCTCTGAAAGCAACAGATGCTATCACTATTTCTGCTATTCAAACCTTTATTACGGCAGTTATCAGCATCGCAGGAGCTTTATTATTCGACGATATCAGCACTATCACTAAAATTCAACCAGAATCCTGGGCTGTTGTTATCTATCTGGCTATTACATGTACCTGCCTGGCTTATTTTCTGCAAAACGCTGCCTTGAAATTCTTATCTTCCTCCTTAGTATCAATGCTGCAATGTACTCAACCTATTTTAACTGCTGCGGCCTCATACTTTTTACTTAATGAAAAATTAACTTTTACAGGTATGAGCGGAGCTGTAATAATTTTAGCTTGTATAATTTCTGAAAATATTTTAGAAAAAAAGTAAAACCGCGGTAAACCGCGGTTTTACTTTTACTTTTGTACTTTATTACGTCTTTCAGCTTCCATCTTCTTAAAAGCTTCTCTTTCCTGGCAAAGTTCCTCATATAAAGCCAGGCCATTCCAACTTTTATTATTTTCCGTAATCATCGCTTTTAACTCTATTCTTCCTACCCCTACACGCTGCAAAGCAATTAAAAACTTTTGTAACTTGCTTCCGTCAAATCCATGCAGCACCAACATTTCTTCCTGAAATTCTTCTCCCTGATAAACTTCTCCGTGATTTTCTATTCCAGAAATTCCCAATAAAGCTCCCAGCGGCTGCTCATACTCTGCTCTTGCAACCTCTTTAAACCTCACCTGCATCATCATACAGACCATTTTAATCATTTTTAACTTTTCTTCATTGAAATTATATAATAAAGCAACAGAATTGTTCATACAATACTCCTTTTCGATAATAATTATTGTTACCGCTATTATAGCATATTTTTCGCACTATTAGCTAACTCTACCAAAATAACTTTCAAGACGGACACAAAAAGACGCCTGCCAAAAAATTCCGGCAGGCGTTATTTTTATTCAACTGTTACTGATTTAGCAAGATTCCTAGGCTTATCAACATCACAGCCACGAGTTAAAGCAGCATAATAAGCTAACAGCTGCAAAGGTAGGACAGCAAGCAACGGAGCTAGATATTTATCTGTTCTGGGAATGAAAATAACATGATCAGCATATTTTGCAATACTGTCATCCCCTTCAAAAGCAATTGCAATGACCATCGCTTCACGCGCTTTTACTTCCTGCAGATTGCTGACTGTTTTATCATAAACATCAGGCTGTGTAGCTAAAACGATTACCGGCACACCTTCAACAATCAAAGCCAAAGTACCATGTTTCAGTTCTCCCGCTGCATAAGCCTCGGCATGGATATAAGATATTTCTTTAAGCTTCAAAGCACCTTCCAGCGCAACAGCATAATCAAGGCTGCGGCCCAGGAAAAATGCATCTTCACTGCTGCCATAACGGGTTGCAAAAACTTTAATCTGATCTACATTTTCCAGTAGCTTATGAATCTGCTCAGGGATATCGTGTAACCCTTCCACAAGCTTATGCGCTTTGGCAATATCTAAAGTACCGCGCAAACGTCCAACATAAATAGCCAGCATCAGCATTACTAAAAGTTGTGTAGTATAAGCTTTAGTAGAAGCTACAGCAATTTCTGGGCCAGCATAGGTATAAACAACCTGATCAGCTTCTCTGGAAATAGAAGAACCTACGACATTTGTAACCGCCAAAGTACGGGAACCAAGGCGCTTAGCCTCTTTCAAAGCAGCCAAAGTATCGCTGGTTTCACCTGACTGACTGATAACTATCGTCAAACTGTTGCCATCAACTAAAGGACTGCGATAACGGAATTCACTGGCAATATCGACTTCTACCGGAATCCGTGCCAGCTGTTCCAAATAGTATTTTCCAACAATACCTGCATGATAAGCAGTGCCACAGGCAACAATAAAAATCTTATTGATACCTGCCATTTCTTCTTCTGTCCAGCCAAGTTCAGTAAATTCAATTCCGTGAGAATCTTTCGGTACGCGCCCAGTCATTGTATCACGGATAGATTTTGGTTGTTCGTAAATTTCTTTAAGCATAAAATGTTCAAAACCGCCTTTTTCAGCAGCCTCTGCATTCCAATTTACTTCAAAAACCTTTTTACTGATCGGTGTTCCATTTATATCCTGTACCCAGACACTTTCTTTAGTGACAGTAGCAATTTCACCATCACTCATAATAAACGTACGGCGTGTCTTAGCAATAATAGCCGGTATATCGGAAGCAATAAAATTTTCGCCTTCACCAAGTCCAATAACCAAAGGATTATCTTTTTTTGTGCAAATTATTTTCTCCGGTTCTTTGGCACACATAAACACCAGCGAATAGGATCCCTCAATAACACGCAAAACTCTTTTACAGTTTCTTCAAAGTCTCCATCATAATATGCAGCCATTAAATGTGCCACAACTTCAGTATCTGTTTCAGAAACAAATTTGTGCCCTTTGGCAATCAAATCTTCCTTCAGAACCAGATAATTTTCAATAATACCATTATGCACAACAACAAACTCCCCGCTGGCATCAGTGTGTGGATGAGAATTACGGTCGGACGGACGTCCATGCGTAGCCCAACGGGTATGTCCTATACCCATGGTGCCTTCAGGCATATGACCATCCAATTTTTGACGCAAAGAATCAAGACGGCCTACACATTTCTCAACAGTGATCTTACCTTTTTCATAAACAGCGATACCAGCGGAATCATAACCGCGGTACTCAAGCTTGCTCATGCCGTCCAGTAAAAACGGCGCTGCTTGATTATTACCAATATAACCAACGATACCACACATAGTTGTATCCTCCTAAATGTATATTGCCAATTCTGCCACAGACATTTTGTCACCGTCGTTACCGCCGGAATTTGTAGTCTGCTTACGGCCTGCAGCTAGCCGAGAGGTACCCGCTGACTGATCGATAAACCTCTCCCTCGTCTGCCGCCAAAGGCGGCACTTGCGCTTATGGTAACAAGTGTATGCTGAGCACACAACATGCCGCGCAGGCTTGGCTTGTCCCACGCGGCACGTCCTTGTAACCATTGTTATTGTACTATATTTTGACTCTTAGGTCAATGCTGACCAGTTATCCCAGTTCGCTGTTGACAACTTCGGCAATAGCACTTGCTATCTCTTCTAAGCGTTCTTGCTGTGGTCCTTCAGCCATAATACGGATCAAAGGTTCGGTTCCAGATGCCCGTACCAAAATCTGGCCGTTGTCACCAAGCTCTTCCTGATATTTTTTTATAATATTCTTTATAGATTCCTTTTCTTCCCAGCCATGCTTGTCAGCAACACGTACATTAAGCAGAATCTGAGGATATTTTGTCATCATCGCCCCCATTTCTGAGAGTCGTTTGTTATTTTGAACCAACGCCCCGAGAAGCTGTACGGCGGTTAAAATGCCATCACCAGTTTTTGCAAAGCGTGAAAAAATAATGTGCCCGGACTGTTCCCCGCCCAAACTATATCCATTTTTCAACATTTCTTCTAACACATAACGATCACCAACAGCTGTTTTTACACAGGAACCGCCATATTTTTTCATAGCTTGATGCAACCCGACATTACTCATAACAGTTGTAACGAGCACATTATCTTTCAGCTGTTTCTTTTTCATCAGTTCCAGTGCGCAAATCAACATCATTTGGTCACCGTCAAGAGCTTCCCCCTTTTCATCTACAACCAAACAACGGTCTGCATCACCATCGTTGGCAATACCAACATCAGCACCAACCTCAACTACTTTAGCCTGTAATGCTTCAAGATGCGTTGATCCACAGCCATTATTGATGTTAATGCCGTTAGGCTGATTAAAAATCGTTACAACCTCAACCCCTAAAGAGCGTAAAATAACCGGAGCAATGACACTGTTGGCACCGTTAGAGCAATCCATCACAACCTTCAGTCCATTAAGTTTACATGGAGCAGCTGCAATAACATGATCTATATACAGCTTATCAAGGCCTTCTTCCACAATAACCTGCCCAACAGAAGAACCGCGGGGATTCTTACTGCATTCTACAGGCAGGCTTACCAGTTCAGCAATCTCATCCTCTACTGCATCCGGCAGCTTATGCCCAGTTTTAGAGAAAAATTTAATGCCATTATCTTCAAAAGGATTATGCGAAGCAGAAATAACTACTCCAGCATTGGCCTTCACTTCCGGTGTCAGAAACGATACTGCCGGAGTAGGCATAACGCCTAAAAGATGCGCGTTACCACCAGCAGAGCAAATACCAGCTGCTAAAGCAGCTTCCAGCATCGTACCTGATAAACGCGTATCACGACCAATAATGATTTTCGGTGTAGTAGTTTCCCTTCCAAAATAAGTTGCCGCAGCGCGCCCTAATTTAAAAGCGAGTTCCGGCGTTAATTCAACATTAGCGACTCCACGCACACCATCAGTACCAAACAAACGAGCCATTTCAAGACCTCCGAACAAAGGATTTTTTTATTATCAGCTTATTATAAACTTTTTATCACCAAGTGACAAGCCTTTAAAAAAAAAATGGTGTAAATTTTGCCATTACAGCCCTGGCGACATGATAACCATCTAAGGATGCACTCATAATTCCCCCCGCATAGCCGGCACCTTCACCACACGGATATAATCCGTTATGAGTAATTGATACTTTAGTATCATTATTACGCATAATTCTTACCGGCGCAGAAGTCCTTGTTTCGATACCTGTAAGCAAAGCGCCGCCATCCGCAAAACCTTGAATTTTTTTGTCAAAAGCAAGTATTCCCGAACGTAAAGTATCTGCAACAAAGTCAGGAAGAACGCTGTCTAACGCACAAGCGGTCAATCCAGGTCTGTAAGTAGCTTTAATATTACACCGTAAATCAGGCTGCAAATATTTCAAAAAGCTTGCAACATTCTGTGCCGGCGCATTATAACAACCTCCGCCAGCCTTAAACGCCAGCTTTTCATAATACCGCTGAAACTCCATCCCGGCAAGCGGATCCGTACCAAAATCCTGAGGACCTACATTTACAACAAGTGCACTGTTGGCAATCCCGGAATCACGCTGATACATACTCATACCATTTACTACTACACCACCTGCTTCAGATGCTGCCGCAACGACCATACCACCAGGGCACATACAAAAAGAATATGCAGTTCTACTCTTATCCGGAGTATGATGGACTAATGCGTAATCTGCTGCCCCCAGACGTGGATGCCCTGCAAAATCACCATACTGTGCCTTATCTATAAGTTCCTGCGGATGCTCAATCCGTACCCCTATGGCAAATGGTTTTGCTTCAATACCAATTCCCAAGCTGCAGCAATCTGGAATAAGTATCACGCGCACTGTGACCACATGCTAGAATAACCGCATTGCTCATGATTTTTTCACCGTCAGAAAGAATTACTCCGCTCAAACTATTTTCTTTAACTATAAAATCAACGACATGGGCATTATAACGTATTTCACCGCCAAAGACACGTATTTCATTTGTCAAACCCATAACCATCACACGTAATTGATCTGTGCCCACATGCGGCTTATGTTCGTATAAAATTTCCTTAGGAGCACCAGCCTGCACAAAATCTTTTAAAATTCTTCCCATCACCGGATCATTGACACGAGTGGTCAATTTACCATCGGAAAAAGTACCGGCGCCTCCCTCACCAAACTGGACATTAGAATCTGGATCAAATTTTCCGTCTTTCCAAAAACGCTGCACATCATCCACTCTTTGTGCTACAGGTTTACCACGTTCCAGTATCAAGGGCCTATAACCATACCGAGCTAACTCCAATGCAGCTAACAAACCAGCCGGCCCCGCTCCAATAACCAACGGCCGTCCAACTATTTTTTCCACACCCAAATCAGGTTCAACAAGACTTTCTTCTGCCAATAAAGTGACATCTTTATCCTTAACCAATCTACCTAACTGCTTAGAAGATATTTCTAAATCAATCAAAACATGGTAATTTAAGGAAATATTATTTTTACGGCGGGCATCAACTGCCCGCCGTACTATTTGCAAATTATCAATATCCTGTTTTTTTAATCCCAGTTTTTTAGCGGCTGCCTCTTTAACAGATGTTTCCTCCAAAAGCGAAACCCTGACATTATTCACCTTTAACCTCATTAGTAATCCTTTCTCATTCCGCCTCAATATGTACCTTTACCGTATGAGTATCAGCCATTGTTTTTTCAGGCAACAAAAGTACTGCTTCTACATTGCCATTAGCACTGAATTTACCTAAATCTACTGGCTGTGTCTTTACTTCTGTTATACTTTGCAAAATGGAAGGTTCGGCTGTCAATTTCACTGTTGCAGGTTCACAGACTGCACGTTTCATGGTCATTCCGCCAGTTAATGCTCCAGTAGTTTCTACAACTACCGGTACTTCAACTGTAATCATCTGACGTACTAATGAAGCTTTTACCTGTGCTTTAGCAGGTGAAATCTGCAAATCAGGCATTTCCAAACCATTAGCGCTCATAGCTATCAATGTACTTTCAACTTGAAAATCATTTTCTCGCTCACTGACATCAACAGGTGCCACAACTCTAGCCATCTCATTGATACGATGCGTAGCACCTTTTACAGTTACACTGTCAGGAATGACCTCTCGTTTACTTAAAGTAAAATCAGAAGCAGGTATACCGATAACACGCGTATCAACCTCCATTACCTTTTCTGTAACAGAATCAAGATAAGCATAAATATTATTGGGATATACTTCCAACACGGTCCCCTGATTAAACTGTGCTTTAACAGGCAAGGCCTGCTGTCCTATATTTTTGTCAGCAAAATCAACATAGGCCGTAACTTCTTTTTCCGTTATATCACCTAAAACCGTTCTTTGAGCCTGAACCTTAACACGCACTTTATCAGGAGTATTAAGTACAATCATACCTTCCGGGACATTACGCAGTTCCAAATTAACCACATAATTACGTTCTACAAGTGGGTTCTGTTCATTCATAACATACATCCATAACGCACAGGCAATAAGAAACGCGATGACCCGTGCCAACATATTTTCACGATCAAAGAAATTCCCCATCATTTGCCACCCCGAATCTCTTTGATTTTATCATTGATAACCTGTTTCCAATTCAGAGAAGGCTGTACTACAGCAGCTCTTAATAAGCTTTTAATATCTTCGCCGGTCAGATAGCGATGCAATTCACCGTTACGGGCCAGAGAAATCGTGCCGGTCTCTTCGCTGACGACTAAAACCAGAGCATCTGACTGTTCGGAAATACCGATAGCAGAACGATGGCGCGTTCCCAACTCCTGGCTCAGATTACGTGCTTCTGTTAAAGGAAGCAGGCAGCTTGCTGCTACGATACGATTACCGCGTATAACAACAGCGCCATCATGTAAGGGTGTATCCGGTTCAAAAATATTGAGCAGCAAACTATCTGAAATCAAACCGTCAATCGGCACGCCGGTTTCAATTCTCTCTTCCAAACCTGTCTCCCGTTCAAAAACCATCAATGCGCCTATTTTTCTACGACTCATAATTTCCGTAGCATTAGTAACGGCATTCAGCATATCTTCCAGTTCTTCATCAAGTTCGTTATGCTTATGAAATAAACGCCCGCGACCAATCTGCTCAAGCGCACGACGCAGTTCCGGCTGAAAAACTACAGGCAGCGCGACCATGACTACTGTCATACTTTTTTCCAAAAGCCAGGTAATAACATGCAGATTCAGCCATTTACTGATAAATAAAATAACAGCTAAAACCAAAAGACCTTTGACTAAAGTTGCGGCCCGAGTGTTTTTTAACATTAAGTATATACGGAAAAGGAAATAAGCAACAACTAAAATATCCAAAACATCTAAAATGCTTATCGTTTTTAATAATCCCTGCAGCTGCAATAACAAACTCTTCACCTGTTTCCTAAGTATTTTTTAGACAACAATATTCTAATATATATTATAACAAAAAACTCGTGTACTTCGCTATGCGAAATGCACGAGTTTAATATATTTTGCAAAAATTTCTTAAATTAATTATATTCTTGCTTTTAAATCATCTAATACTACCTGCTGTTCTGCCAACAGTACGTCTCCGCGTGAAAATTGTTTAGCATTTTCAGAAAAAGCAGGTCCGCCATAAGAAGTTCTTGCCGCAACACAGTTTTCCGGCTGCAAAGCCTCTAGTAGATCTTCTTCAAACAACGCTGAAAAAGTTTTATATTCTTCAAGCGAAATCTCCGGCAAGAATTTTCCCTGATGGATAGCATAAGCCACACACTTACCTACAACTTCATGGGCCTGTCGGAAAGGTAACCCCTTCCGAACGAGGTAATCAGCAAGATCAGTAGCATTAGAGAAATCTTTGCTGACAGCCTGCTCCATTTTTTCTACATTGACAGTCATCGTAGAAATCATATCGCTGTATACTGCCAGACTGAATTTAACAGTATCGACCGCATCAAAAAAACCTTCTTTATCCTCCTGCAAATCCTTATTATAAGTCAGCGGCAAACCTTTTGCTGTAACCAGCATCGCTTGCAGATGCCCATAAACACGACCTGTTTTACCACGCACAAGCTCGGCAATATCCGGATTTTTTTTCTGCGGCATCATCGATGAACCTGTAGCAAATGCATCATCCAGTTCTATAAACCCGAATTCTGTACTTGACCACAGACAAATCTCTTCACTCAAACGGCTCATATGCATCATCAAAACGGAAGCAAATGACAAAAATTCGATAATATAATCGCGATCGCTGACAGCATCCATGCTGTTGGCATAAACACTGCCGAAATTCAGCTGCTCAGCCACATCAAAACGATCAATAGGGAATGTAGTTCCAGCAATGGCTCCTGCACCAAGAGGCATCATATCAGCGCCAGACCACACCCCCTGCAACCTGCGAAAATCACGCTGCAGCATATTAAAATAGGCCAGCAGATGATGTGCAAAGGTTATAGGCTGAGCACGCTGCAGATGTGTGTAACCAGGCATCAGCGTTCTGTCATGTTTTTGGGCAACTGCCAAAAGCGCCTTCTCAAACTGCAGCAGCAATTCACCGATCTCTACAATCTCACGTTTCATATACATGTGCATGTCTAAAGCAACCTGGTCATTACGGCTGCGGGCAGTATGCAAACGTGCCCCAGCAACGCCAATCCGCTCAGTAAGGCGTGCCTCAATGTTCATATGAATATCTTCTAAAGCCACTTCAAAACTAAAATTACCGGCTTCGATATCAGCAAGAATAGTTTCCAAGCCGGCTACAATCTTTTCCACATCTTCAGCAGGAATAATACCGCATTTGCCCAGCATTTGCGCATGGGCAATACTGCCTCGGATATCTTCATGATACAGCCGTTTATCAAACTCAATAGATGCATTAAATGCATCTACGAGTTCATTGGTATTTTTACTAAATCTGCCGCCCCAAAGCTTAGCCATTATTTCAGTTTTCCTTGTTTCATCAATGCACGTACAGTCAAAGGCAAGCCAAACAGGTTAATAAAGCCGCTGGCATCTGCCTGATTATAGACTTCATCAGCACCAAAAGTTACATATTCCTGGCTGTATAAGGAATACGTAGATTTAGCGCCTGCAGAAATGATATTGCCTTTATACAGTTTCAAACGTACTGTACCTGTAACAGTTTTTTGTGTTTCATCAACAAAAGCTGCCAAAGCTTCGCGCAGCGGAGAGAACCACATACCGTCATAAACGAGTTCAGAATATTTAATGCCTACCATTTGTTTATAGCTCATAGTAGCACGATCAAGGCAAGATTTTCCAGTTCATTATGAGCATAATAAATAATAGACCCACCAGGAGTTTCATAAACACCACGGGATTTCATACCAACCAGACGATTTTCAACCATATCACAAATACCAACACCGTTACGGATACCAATCTCATTAAGATTTTCAACGATAGTGGCCGGACTCATTTTTTTACCGTTAACAGCAACCGGCACACCCTGTTCAAATTCCAGTTCTACATACTCAGCTTTGTCCGGCGCAGTTTCAGGAGTATTAGTTACAATAAAAAAGTGCGTCCTTAGGAGCATTCCAGGGATCTTCGAGATCTGAACCTTCATGGCTCAAATGCCACATATTACGGTCCATAGAATAATCATGTTCCTTGGTAACAGGAATAGGAATATTATGTGCTTCCGCAAAGTCAATGGCATCTTCACGGGAACGGATGCTCCATTCGCGCCAGGGAGCAATAATTGCCAGCTGCGGAGCCAGTGCTTTTACAGAAAGTTCAAAGCGAACCTGGTCATTACCTTTGCCCGTAGCACCATGAGCAACAGCATCAGCACCTTCTTTTTCAGCGATCTCTACTAATCTTTTAGCGATCAGAGGACGTGCAAAAGAAGTACCAAGTAAATATTTCTTTTCATAAACTGCGCCGGCTTTGACAACAGGCCAAACATAATCAGCAATAAATTCTTCCTTCAAATCTAAAATATAACATTTGCTGGCACCTGATTTAAGTGCTTTATCATGTACGGGATCAAGTTCGTCACCTTGACCAAGATCTGCCGTAACTGCTATAACTTCACAGTTATTATAGTTTTCTTTGAGCCAGGGAATAATTACCGAGGTATCCAAACCACCAGAATAAGCAAGCACGACTTTTTTAATGTCTTCTTTTTTCATTGTAGATACAGCCTCCTAAGATGTTTAAATATGTAAGATTTCATGCATAAACTTGTAACGACGAATATGATTATACCACATTTTCCAGAAAATGGAAGAGTTTTTATGAATGTATACCGTATTTTTTCTTATAACACTTCATCACTCATCAAAAGTGCCATAATCGCTTTTTGTACATGCAGACGATTTTCTGCCTGATCAAAAATTTTTGATTGCGGTCCTTCCAAAACATCCTCAGTTATTTCCTCCCCGCGATGTGCAGGCAAACAATGCAAAACCATAGCGTCAGGCCGGGCCACTGCCAGCAATTCTTTATTGATCTGATATTCACCCAAAGCTTCCTGACGGATAGATTGTTCTGACTCTTGACCCATACTCGCCCAAACGTCAGTATAAAGTACATCAGCACCTTTCGAGGCTCTGAACAGATCATCGTCAACCTCAATCGTACAGCCTGTATGGACTGCATCTTCCTGGGCTGTCTTAACGATAACAGGATCTGGCTGATATCCCTGCGGACAAGCACAGACCATATTCATACCAACTTTTGCACAGGCATACATCAGTGAATGAGCCATATTATTACCATCACCTACATAAACAAGTTTCCTGCCTTTCAGGACCTCTTTATACTCCATAATAGTAAATAAATCAGTCAAAGCCTGACAGGGATGCAGCATATCCGTTAAACCGTTAATGACCGGAATACTTGCATATTTAGCCAATTCTAAAACAGATTCATGTGAAAAGGTACGAATCATGATCCCGTCAACAAAACGTGATAAGACTCTTGCCGTATCACGTACTGGTTCACCACGGCCAATCTGAGAAGCAGAATCGTTCAAATAAATCGGGTGACCGCCAAGCTGCCAGAAACCAACCTCAAAAGAAACACGTGTACGTGTTGATGCCTTGGAAAAAATCATCCCAAGAGTTTTGCCTTTAAGATATTGATGCGGCTCGCCATTTTTTTGTTTACGCTTTAACTTTTTAGCGACATCTAAAATAGTCGCAACTTCACCCACCGATAAATCGTGAATAGAAATCAAATCTTTATTTCTTAAACCCATTCTCCACCCTCACAAACTTGGTTAAAATTCAGCCAATGCCGCATCTAAAGCAGCTACTGCCTGATCTATTTCTTCTTTTGTAACGATCAAAGGAGGAACTAAACGAATAACGTTACCAGCCGTACAATTAACAATGACCTGGCGCTTAAGACAAGCTTCGACAACCTCTTTGCCATCTTTAGCCAACTCCATGCCTAAAATCAAGCCGCAGCCGCGTATTTCAATAACCTTATCTGGATACTTAGCCATCAGAAATTCCAGTTTCTTTTTGAAATAAGCTCCTTTTTCCGCCGTCTGTTCTACAATATTTTCATTTTTTATTGTAGTTAAGGTCGCATAAATAGCCGCGCATGCTAAAGCATTACCGCCAAAAGTACCACCATGATCACCAGGCTTAAAAACATGCGCCAACCTTTCTGTGACGACAAAACCACCAACAGGAAAACCACCGCCTATCCCTTTGGCAAAAGTCATAATGTCAGGTTTTACACCACTATGCATATACGCAAACCATTTTCCTGTACGCGCGACACCTGTTTGAATTTCATCAAAAACAAGCAGTGCGTCATATTTATCGCACAATAATCTTGCCTCACGCAAGTATGTATCACTGGGAACATGAACGCCGCCTTCCCCCTGAATAGGCTCGAGCAAAACACAGCAAACATCTTCATCCATTGCTTCACGCAACGCTTCCAAGTCACCATAAGGAACATAATCAAAACCTGCAGGCAACGGCTCATATCCTTGCTGATATTTAGGCTGACCTGTGGCAGTAACAGTCATCATAGTCCGACCATGAAAGGAATGTACAGCCGTTATAATACGATATTTCCCCTCATTTTTTTGATGACCGTATTTACGCGCAAGTTTTATGGCGCCTTCATTGGCTTCAGCACCGCTATTTGCTAAAAACACCCTGTCAAAACCTGTAGTTTCAATGATTTCTTTAACAGCTTTTGCCTGAATATCAGTATAGTAAATATTAGAACAGTGCATAAGTTTCGCAGCCTGTTCACTAATAGCTTTTACCAGTGCAGGGTGTGCGTGTCCCAAAGAATTAACTGCTATCCCTGCTAAAAAATCCAGATATTCATTACCGTCAGCATCATAAAGCTTACAGCCTTTACCATGGGTAAGTGCCAGCTGATATCGACCAAAGACCGGCAAATAATATTTTTCTGTTTGGTCGATAATTGTTTTTGCGTCCATTGCGATCCCCTCTAATCCTTTTATTCTCAGCAGCCTTTACAGCTCTTTTACTACTTCTGTCCCCACGCCTTCATCACTGAATATCTCCATTAAGATTGTATGCTCAGCACGTCCATCAATAATATGCGTTTTTTTCGCACCGCCGGAAAGCGCCGTGATGCAGGCCTTCACTTTTGGAATCATACCTCCGTCGATGTTGCCGCGGATGATCAGTTCCTGTGCTTTTTCAAAGCTCAGCGTCGAAATAAAGCTTGCTTCATCACGATAATCCGCATAAATACCTTTAACATCAGTTAGAACCAGTAATTTTTCAGCTTTCAGTGCACCTGCGATCTCACCGGCAACACTGTCTGCATTAATATTATAAGTTTCTCCATTAGCACCCACTCCAGTCGGTGCAATAACCGGTATAAAATCATTATCAAGCAGTACTTCTAAAAGCTCTGTATTGATTTTCGACATTGCCGACATAGCCAATATCAACTAAATTTACCTCACCATTTTCATAAACATCTGCCAAATGCTTTTTAGCACAGATAAGTCCGGCATCCTTACCATTCAAACCAACTGCGCGGCCACCCAGAACATTTAAACGGGCAACAAGGTCAGTATTGATCTTACCAACAAGGGCCATTTCAGCTATCCCGACGGATTCTGCGTCAGTAACGCGCAAACCACTGACAAATTGTGTTTTTTTGCCAGCCTTGCCAAGCATAGCAGTGATTTCAGGACCGCCTCCATGTACAACTACAGGACGTAATCCGGCGCATTGCAGGAAAACAATATCCTGCAGCACTTTAGTCTTAATATCATCATTAAGCATAGCGTTACCGCCATATTTTACTACTACAGTTTTTCCTTTAAAATCGCGCAGATATGGCAGCGCTTCCACTAAAGTTTTAATTTCTTCGTTACGTAACATTGACAGTTCCTCCTGTTTTTACGGCAGTACCGGGCCCTGGACTGCCTTTTGTTATTTTTATAAATTTGAGGCGGCCAAAGCTCCCGACTCAGTACGTCAACAAATCTCAGGTATGGTATTCACCATTAATTTTGACATATTCATAGCTGAAATCACAGGTCCAGACTGTAGCACACTCATTCCCTGCCGCCATATCAATGGTCATTGTGATATCATGTTCACTCATGATATCAGTTAAGCTTGTCAGCGGTATATTACAGTTCATACCATTTTCAACTAAACGTACGCCGCCGATTGACAAATTAACTTTATCTGCATTCATTACTGCACCACTATAACCTGCGGCGCAAACAATGCGTCCCCAGTTCGGGTCTTCGCCAAAAAAAGCAGTTTTAACAAGCGGCGATTTGGCAATTGCCATAGCCGCTGCTTTGGCATCTTTCCATGTAGACGCACCAACAACATTAACTTCCAAAAATTTTGTAGCTCCTTCACCGTCTCTGGCAATCAACTTAGCGAGATCCTGTGCACAAGTTACCAAAGCTTCAAAAAAAGCCGGATAATCTGGATGTTCCTCTGAAAATATAATTTCATTTTCAGCCAGTCCGTTGGCCAGTACGATCATACTGTCATTGGTACTGGTATCTCCATCAACGACTACCATATTAAAAGATTTATCAGCAGCAGCCTTAACAGCTCTTTTTAAAACATCTGGAGCGATTGCCGCATCAGTAGTTAAAAAGGTGAGCATTGTCGCCATGTTAGGATGTATCATCCCTGCACCTTTAGCAATTCCAGCAATCCTTGCAGTCTTCCCTCCAACCTCAAATTCATAAGCAGCACGCTTAATAAACGTATCAGTTGTCTGAATTGCCATAGCACAGCTTTCACCTTCGTTTTCATCCATAACATCGACAGCATCGGCTAAACCATTTTTTATTTTATCCATAGGCAAAAAATGACCTATAACACCAGTACTGCAAACATAAACATTCTGCGGTTCAATACCAAGTAAATCAGCTGCAAAAGCCTGCATTTCTCTGGCATCAAGTAAGCCCTGTTCACCTGTACAGGCATTCGCACAACCGCTGTTGACTATAATAGCCTGAGCCACAGCCTCTTGTGCAACTTCTCTGCTTAATAAAACAGGAGCCGCACACATTTTGTTTTGAGTAAATACAGCACCGGTAGATGCCGGAACTGTACTGTAAATAACAGCCACATCATGATTGCCACTAGCTTTAATACCGGCTTTAACCCCGGCAGCAAGAAAACCCTGAGGCGCTGTTACCCAGCCATCAATTTTCTTCATTCTTCACGCCTCCTCATGGATAGATAGGTAATTGAGTCAAACCAGTATTTTCCGGTATCCCAAACATCACATTCATATTCTGCACAGCCTGACCTGCCGCACCCTTCACTAAATTGTCCAGCACACTCATAACGATGATACGTCCAGTACGCTTATCAATCTGCCAGCCAATATCCACATAATTAGATGCTCTGACATTTTTTATTTCCGGGCAAGCACCCTGACCGCGCAAACGAATAAAATACTCATCAGCATACATTTCTGCAAAAGCTTCCTGAACCTGAGCTTCGCTGACGTCATTTTTAAGAGAGGCATAGCAAGTCGCTAAAATACCACGATCAACAGGCAACAAATGTGGTGTAAATTGAATCACAACATCTTTTCCGGCATATTCACTATAAACCTGCTCGATCTCAGGAGTATGCCTGTGACCAGCAACACCATAAGCGTGAAAATTTTCATTCACAGAGCAATAGAGACTACCCAGCTTCAAACCCCGTCCTGCACCCGTTGTTCCAGATTTCGCATCTATAATAATTCCCTGGGTTTCAATCAAGCCTGCTTTCAGTAAAGGTACCAAGGCTAAAATACTGCAAGTTGTATAACAGCCTGGGTTCGCTAAAATTTTAGCATCCTTTACCTGTCCCCTATATAATTCGGTCAGGCCATAGACTGCCTTAGTTTCTGGATCTTCGTGTTTTACTTTATACCATTCTTCAAAAACTCGTATATCCTTAAATCTATAGTCTCCGCCCAGGTCTATTATCTTTGTATCGTGCATTTTCAACTGCCTGCCGATCTTCATCGCATGACCATGCGGCAAAGCAATAAAAATAACATCGCTTTTATCAGCAATTTGCTCAATATCCTGTAAACTGCCCAATGCAGTTTCAATCCGTACAGACAGATGAGGATACATAGCAGCAATATTCTCACCGGTACTGCTTTCAGATGTTATCGCAGCAAGTTCTACTTCCGGATGTCCATCCAATAATCGCAACAGCTCGGCTCCGGCAAAACCTGTAGCTCCAATGACACTTGCTTTCATATCCAGCCTCCCTAAAACTTATGATTTGTAATTATACAACTTTATCGCATAAACACGCAAGTATTTCTCTGAAAAATTTTTAAAAATATCCTACTTAAAAAAAATCTGTCTATTATTATAAACACTAACCCTATTATATTTAATATTGTACTACTTTAGAGGCCTTTTTTCAAAACATTTTTCAATTTTTTATTCATTGGTAAGTGTTTTTTATTTTATTATTTCTAAAATCTCTGATACAATATAATCAATAATTATAATAATTTAAAGAGGTACCTTATGTTCAAAATATTCGTTATCATCATTATAGCTGTAGGTATCTTTTTTTGGTATCCTACCAGTGGTGACCCCATCAAAAAAGAGATTCTATCGCCAACTACACAGCATTCTGTGCAACTGCCGCCTGCTGAACACAGTAAGGCAACCGTTTTTTTACTTTCTATCTTACCTCCAAAACAAACTTGGCCAGATCCGATACAAAAAATCTGGCTAAGCCTAAATATTGAAGAAGCTGTCCAAGAACGCACTAACGATATTGAGTGGGTTCCTATCACAGATATCCCTATTGAAATGCAGCAAGCCTTACTGGCCATTGAAGATCACAATTTTTACAATCATGGCGCCATAGATGTTGACGGTATCCTGCGTGCTACATTAGTAAATATTACTGCCGGAGAAGTAGTTCAAGGCGGCAGTACAATTACGCAACAGCTCACAAAAAACCTTTTTCTGTCACAAGAGCAGACTTTGATCCGTAAAACTGAAGAAGCGCTGCTTTCTCTGGTTATGGAACAGCATTACAGTAAAGACCAGCTTTTAGAGATTTATTTTAATACAACTTATTTTGGTGCCGGTGCCACTGGCATCAAGTCTGCAGCACTTACCTATTTTGATAAATTACCTCAGGAGATGCAGCTTGCCGAATGTGCTATTATTGCGGCTCTTCCTTATGCACCATCTGCACTCAATCCACTAGAAAATCCTGAAGGCTGTAAAAAAAGACAGCGTTTAGTTTTGCAGACAATGGTAAAACGAGGTTATATTGGCACAACTTTAGCAGAAAAAACCTCTGCCGAACCAGTATTCCTTGCAAATGGAGCAACATTCTAAATAACAAAAACGTCATCTTAAATTTAAGATGACGTTTTTTATTTATCTGTCATAATCTGATATTTTTCTCCGTCAGTCCTCAAAGTAATTTCACCATTTTGACTGGTGACTTTAACAGGAATCTGTAAATACTCAAATGTTCCCAATACCTTTTTATTAGGATGATTATATTTTTCTTTATCGCCACAGCTTATCAGTGCCAGCTGTGGCTGTACCGCTTTTAAAAAATTATAAGTGGAAGACGTACTGCTTCCGTGATGTGCTACCTTCAAAACAGTGCTCTGCAGTTTTTTTCCATATCTACTTACCAAATCATTTTCGGTCTTTGCTTCAATATCTCCTGTAAAAAGCATTGAAAATTCACCATACTGCAATTTAAAAACCAAACTATTATTATTTAAATCTTTTTCAGGGAAACCATTTTTACTAGCAGGTGCTAAAAACTTTAAATTTATATTGTCTGCAAACTCCAGTTTTTGCCCAGCACTTAATATTTGGCGGCTTAAAATTCCGTTAAGAATCAATTTCTCTACATCTTTAGAAATTTCACTTTGAGGATTTACAATACCGTTGTCATAAAAATTTTTAACATCAAAATTATTTAATATTTTTATTACTCCTCCTAAATGGTCTAAATGATGATGTGTAATAATCAAAGCATCCAGTTTTCTAACCCCTAAAGTCTTCAATCTGCGAACAAGTATATCACTATTTTTATAATCACCTGTATCCACAAGTATTGCAACAGCCTGATTTCTCAATAAAATTGCATCCCCATGCCCAACATCCAACAATTTTACCTCAAGCTGGCCTTGCAAAAGTGAAATAGCTTCATGAGCTTCTGACCCAAAATCATAAGCTTCATAGCCATACGCTGCGACTGCTATGATAATCGTTAAAATAAATTTCCAAAACTTTTTCATATTTCCTCACAAAAACAAAACGTGCCGTAAAATATCGGCACGTTAAAATTCTACTGGTGGGACATTTTCTGCTTCATGATTTGCTTATAAGTTTCAACACCCGGTTGATCGTAGGCGTCAACATCAGCCAACTCACCTTCATATGCTACGGAAAGCATCAGAAAATAAAGCAGCTGTCCTAAATAATATTCGTCTATCCGAGGCAAAATATATTTCGCATTTAACCGCCCGTCGCTATTCAAAGCCTCTTCATTAGCAGCAAGTGCAATTTTCAGAGCATGGTCAACAGACAAGCCGTCATATTTTTTTAATGAGCTGATATGAGTAAAGGGATTGTTTAAAACAATCTGCTGCTCACGTTCCAATATTTCAACAAACTGTATTACTTTATCTTTTTTTCCATCCTGATGCTGTTGTGTTTGAGCATGCATATCAGTGGAACCAACAGCTGAAACCGGAGTACGTCCATAATAAACAACATTGCCTTTACGATCTTTACGCTTCCCAAGAGATTCAGCCAAAAGCTGTACATACCATTCACCAACAGATTTCATTTTCGCCGCATATGGCATAAAAACTTCAATATCAACGCCTTTTTCGGCTGCTGCATACTTCAAGACTGCGTTCAAGAGCGCCGGGTTTTCTCCAAGCGAAGCTGACTGACATGCATTTTCCATATCCCTTGCTCCACATAAAAAGGCATCTATATCCATTCCTATAGCGGCAGCAGTAATTAATCCTGGATCGCTGAAAATACAAAATCGGCCGCCAATACCTTCTTTGATATCAAAACACTGCCATACATTCTCCTTGGCCAAGTTATATAAAGGAGATATATCTTCATCAAGATCGGTTACAACCGCAACCTCCATTTGCAATAACGAAGACTTTTGACACTGCTCATAAAAATAAGAAAACGCTGCTAAAGTTTCTAAAGTCGTACCAGATTTGGAAATAGGAACAAGCAATACTCTGAATTGCTCATTTTTCCCCAGCCTGTGCGTGGCAAGATACTCCACTTCATCCACAACTTCACTATACTGATCTACATCTAAATTATTTCCCGAGAAATATACCTAGGATAACCATGCCTGCGTTTTTCACAGCCTACATTCCAGCCGGAACCGGCAAAAATATCAAACAGAACTTTATTGCCAAGATAAGATCCCCCTACTCCTAAAAAAACAACAGCATCTATCTCCTGCTGCAGATAACTTCCAAACTGCTTCAATTTAGCAATAGACTCCGGCGTATTAGGATTGCCATTCTTAACGAAAGGCAGTTTCGTAAAAAGCACATGCTCCGGCGTACCATCTTTAGATAAATGTGCCTTTGCCATACCTTGCTCACGTATTAACAGTAAAGCATCTGCAGCATCTTTAGCCTTACTCTCCAAAGTTTCAATAACTGCAGGTGTTATTGTATCAGTATTTATCATATTGCTATAATCAAAAATAAAACCACTTGCTAATGCTATTTCTCCAGATAATTTCATAATATCACCATATCAATTATTTATATACTTAAATATTTTATCATAAAAATATAACAAAAGCAAAAGAACCAATGCTTGAGGGCATTGGTTCTTAAATTATTATTTCTGCAGATTACGTAAATAGTTCTCTGCCGTTTCCAGCTGTATATCCTTTGTGGGCTGTTCGGGCAGTTCCACAACTTCATCAGGCGTAATACCCGTACCATTAATAGATCTTCCAGAAGGAGTATAATATTTAGCCGTAGTTAGCTTTAACCCAGTATTCTGAGGTAGCCTATATACAGTTTGTACCGACCCCTTACCAAAGGTCCGAGTACCAAAAAGCTTCCCGGACTTAGTGTCCTGCACAGCTCCTGCAACGATTTCAGAAGCACTTGCACTGCCATGATCAACTAATACGGCAAGTGGATACTTCACTTGCTCCAAATAAGATTCTTCCGTATATTTGCGACCTTCCCTGTCTATAACGGATACGATCGGTCCCTTAGGAACTAAATATTGTGCAACACGTACAGACTCTCCTAAAATTCCTCCAGGATTCTGCCTTAAATCCAACAGCAGTGCCTGCATCCCCTGCTCTTCCAGTTCCTGATATTTCTTCGCAAACTCTCCCGATGTATTCTCGTTAAAAAAATAGCAATCCTGATATAGCCAATCCTGCTATCTGGCAGCATTTCTCCTGCAACTGACTTGATCTTAATATCGCCACGTACAACTCTTACCGTACGTTCGTTACCTTTATTATCGTCCAAGACCAGCTCGACTTCTGTTCCCTGCGTGCCTCTAATCATTGCAACAACATCTTCAAGCTGCATCCCAGCCGTCTTTTTTCCATCGACCTGAACTATTTTGTCGCCGGCTTTGATACCGGCTTTTTCTCCAGGCGTTCCCTCTAAAGGTGCAACTACAACAAAATTATTCTCCTTTTTACCAACTACTACGCCGATACCGCCAAAAAAACCTTCTGTTACATTACTGATATCTTTAAAACTCTGCTGATCCAAATACACAGAATACGGATCATCTAACGCTTTTACCAAACCTGTAGCTGCGCCATCAAATAATTTTCCATCACTTGGCTGTTCTACAAATTTTTCCCGGACCAAAACTAACGTCTTGAGAAATTTCAAACTTCCCAAAGCATCACCGGTAATGCGCTCCATACTGTAAAATATAGCTCCAAGCGTAACAACTATAGCGCAAAGGCAGGCTACAAGCACTGTCATCATACTAAAACGCTTTTTAAACATAACTTCCCGCCTCGCTTATCTTCCCTTAAATCAAGGTAAATAATCCAACGGTTCAGTTACCTCGCCGTGGATACGTACTTCAAAATGACAGTGCGGGCCAGTCGACCAGCCAGTACTGCCGGCATACGAAATTACCTGACCCTTATTTACATATTGTCCTTCGCTGACGGCAAGTTCCTGATTATGGCCGTACAAAGAAACAAGTCCTCCGCCATGATCGATCATCACTGCATAACCATAACCGCCCATCCAGCCAGAATAAATTACTGTACCAGAGTCAGCCGCTACAATCGGTGTACCATAATCACAGGCAATATCCATACCGGAATGATATCTTGTTGTGCCAAATACAGGATGTGTACGCCAACCATAATAAGATGTTATCTCACCTGTTACTGGCCAGATAAACTTACCGGTTCCACCGCCCGTAGGCATAGAAGAACTACGTTCCAAGCTTCTCAACATACTCGCAATATTCTCAGAAATGGCAAGTAAGCGGTCATAATCTTCATCAGCCTGGCGACTTTCTTCTTCAGCCCTATAAAGCAGCTGAGCACGCTCTTCCTTGCTGGCTTCAGCCTTCTGCTGCTTTTCATCAAGGTCACTGCGCATTTTTTCAATATCAGCCATCTGCGCATCCAATTCTTTCTGACGCGCTTCAATTTCAGCAGTTTCCTTCATGATCGTATCCATCATTGCCAAATCGCGGCTGATAATTTTTTGCAACAAAAACATTCTTGAAGAAAAATCTGAAAAATCTTTTGCACCTAACAATACATCAAGATAATTGATTTGTCCATTGATATAAATATCGCGCAGACGCTGGCGATAAATCTTCATACGGCCTTCCATTTTAGCTTTCTTTTCAGCTAAAACTTCTTGGTTTTCGTCAATCAGTGGCTGTAATTTATCACGTTTGGCTTCGATCTCTTTAATCTCTGCCTGCAGACGATTCAATTCAGCAACAATCTCTTCCATTCTGTCACTGGCAGCTTCTGCTTCACGACGAGCACGTTCTTTAGCTATTTCCATTTGCTGCATTTTTTGCTGTACGTCATCATATTCCGCTTGCTTATCTTCCAGCTCATTTGCAAAAGCCGGCAAAATTTGCATAACAGCGAATATCAACGCCAATACAGCCATTAAAACTTTCTTTTTTGGCATAATCGGCCTCCGCTGTTAAACTTTTAAAAACTTGCGCAAGGAAATATAACTTCCTGCAGCACCAATTGCCGTTCCGGCTAAAATAATAGAAATATCGACATAGGTGAGCATTGGATATGCCGGAACCATTGGTAAAAAAGCCAGTGTCGCATAAATACGAGACAAAAGCGCCGCATAGGTACCGTTAATAACAAAATTAGCAATCAACGCCCCAAAAAAACCAAGCGTCATACCTTCCAGAATAAAAGGCCACCTGATAAACCAGTCGGTAGCGCCAACATATTTCATAATATTGACCTCTTTTCTCCTGGCAAAAACAGTTAACCTAATAGTATTAGCAATAATAAACAATGTTGCAAGAGCCAGTAAAATTACCAGAACAACACCGCCAATACGCAGTATTTTCGTCATCTGAAAAATATGTTCTACTATTTCCTGACCGAATTTAGCTGTTTCTACGCCTTCCATTTCGTGTATCTGCGGCGCCAGTTCATTAATTCTATCAGGTCTGTCTACCTGCACTTCAAATGAATTAGGAAAAGGATTATCAGTTCCTAATGAATGCAGCAACTTTTCCTGCTGCCCCAACCGTTCCTTAAATCTGGAAAGAGCTTCTTGCTTACTGACCTCTGTCACGCTTAGAACACCGGGCAAATTCTCCAGTGTCTGCTTCATATCGCTTAGCCCAGGGGCTTCAACAGAATCTTCCATATAAACAGTAATCTGCACCTGACTTTCGAGATATTGCGCTAAATTATTGGTATTGATAAAAATCAGCAGAAACATACCTAAAACAAGTAATGAAAGTGCCACAGTAGACACCGAAGCAAGGCTCATCAAGCCGTTACGTTTGATAGATTTATAGGTTTCCCGGATAAAATATTCTTTTGTACTAAGACTCATAACCGTATACCCCTTTTAAATCATCACGAACAATCGACCCTTTTTCAATGGCAATAACTCGTTTTTCCATATTATCAACGATTTCTTTATCATGTGTCGCCATCACGATAGTAGTTCCACTTTCATTGATCTCACTGAAAATACGCATTATATCCCAGCTTGTTTCCGGATCAAGGTTACCTGTTGGCTCATCAGCAATTACAAGCAGCGGATCATTAACAATCGCACGTGCGATCGCTACACGCTGCTGTTCGCCACCTGATAATTCCGTTGGATAAGAATTGGCCCGTTTACGCAATCCAACTAAATCCAGCACACTCATCACGCGGCGCTTGATTTTACGATAGGGAGTCTCTATAACCTGCATAGCAAAAGCAACATTGTCATAAACAGTGCGATCAGGAAGTAACCTGTAATCTTGAAAAATAATCCCTAACTGTCTGCGCAAATAAGGAATTTCCTTTTCTTTAAGCTCCAATAGATCCACACCATTTACATATATATTGCCAGTAGTTGGTATTACCTCACGAAAAAGCATCTTAATAAAAGTGGATTTTCCGGCACCGCTCGGCCCGACCACAAAAACAAATTCGCCAGGCTGGATATGGATATTGACATCACGCAAAGCTACTGAACCGCTTGGATATGTTTTACTGACATCGGTCATTAAAAGCATGGTGAAAGCTCCCTTCTCTTCAACACTCAAACAATTACGTCAGTCTTTATCATCACGACAAATCCCAATTCATCGTTTTTCTTCAACCTTTTTTAGCAAAGCAAAAGCTTTATCAGAGTTGATCTGCGCTTTATGCCGCAAAATTTCAATATTCTTATTTTGTTCAAGCGGAGTTTTCTGCCAACCAGCTACAGCAGCCTGAACAATCGTATCTCTATCAATTTTTTCAACCGTTCCAATAGGTTTTTCACCAATAGCGTTTACAAAGCTATCTACTTTAGGGTCATAAGATATTGCCAGCAGCGGCGTTTGCATTACAGCAGCAAAAACCAATGCATGCAGCCGCATTCCAATCAAAAGGTCAAAATTTCCTATGATAGAAAGAAATTCCTCAGTATTATATTTTTCATTCAATAAAAATATATCCTTTTGGCAAACCAAAGCTTTACGCAGTTTCTCACAGGCTTTTACATCAACAGAATACTGCAGCGGCAACAAAATCAGCTGCGCCCCATAGCTCTGCTGCAATTTGGAAGCAGCTTCAGCCAAAACCTGAAAACATTGACTGTCACCAGACCAAGGACGTACAGAAATACCTATGACGGGCTTGGTTAAATCTACACCAGCCTCCTGCAGCAGGTACTGCCCGCATTCTTTAGTTACGGGATTAAGCGAAAGTACTGAATCAGCCGTAACCGTTATCTTCTCGGGTTTTACGCCCATTTCAATAAGTTCCGCTGCAGACTCACTATCTCTTACTGTAATCAAATCTGCCTCATTGCAAACCAAACTTGTCAATTTTCGAGCCCATTTGGCTCTAATAGGTCCAATGCCTTGAGCAAAAAGCATTACTTTTTTACCAAAAAATTTTCCCAATCCAATAATGCTAAGATAATATAATAAACTTCGTTTACTGGTCACGTCCTGAAGCAGGCTTCCGCCTCCTGAAATAATCAATTCAGAATCTTTCATCGCCCGAATAATCCCTAACGGATTGAAGCGATATACACTGCAAACCTGGTGTTTAGCCGCAGTGTCTTCCGGATTGCCTGACAACACGGTCAGTTCTACGTTTTTCTCCACTTGCCGCAACGATTCTATAATAGCAGTAAGCATGGCTTCGTCACCGGCATTAGCAAACCCGTAGTAACCGGAAATCAAAATTTTACTCATGCTCTAAGAATCTCCTTTGCCATTTCTGCACATAAGGCAGCAAAATAGAAACGGCGATAACAGCAATGATACCTAATACAGCACCCAGAGCATAGCCGTCGACGGCACGAATATAACTCATGATAACAGGAGTACGCATATGTGCAAAAGTCTGCACTAAAGATCCCTGCCCAATAGTAGCTCCAACCACTAACAGCATCTGCCATAAACGCGGTGCCTGTTTATACGCCGCAAATGCCGCTAAATAAAACGCGGGATGTCCAATCATAAATTCTTTTTCACGCGGGCGTGCATACATCATCTGCTCAAGGAACAGACGCATTTTAATTTCAAGAGCCGGAACCGGAACCCCAGCGGTATGACCGCTGCGACCAACAAAAATATATGCTACAAAAGCCAATACACCCAAAAATGCAACATGTTTTACTGTTATCCTGGTACTGAAAAAATTTTTCAGGTGCACAGCAATATTTCCAATCTGGCCTTTGCTGAGAACATTAAATCGCTGCATATACCATAGAGAAATCAACAGCACAGGTAAAATAAACGTTAATTTTACCCCTTTATAAATATCAATTTCCAGGAAAAACCTGCTGTCGCCTAAAACAGCCGCTACAAAAGATGCTCCAATTAAAGAAAGTATCACAGCCAAAGCCAGCTGCCATGTAGCACTGATAATAATCTTCAGCGTGTTTGGGGTATTTTTTTTGCAGGACTCCCAAAGTTCGACAATAACTGTCATCGATAATACTGGGAAAACAGTTGCCGCAATCAAAGCCAGTAACTGACGTGTAAGGATTCCGCCAAATTTCAGCAAAGTTACACTGGCAACAATACCGCCAGTCAGCAATAACATATACTGTATTTTTTTTACTGAAATTAAACAGCAAGGTTAAATACATAATCCCACCGGCCAGAATAGCAAATGCCAGCGGCACTAACCAGGCCCGTTCTGGGAAATATGGAACAAACTTACCGTCAGTAGTATTTTTAGAAAAAACTCCTGCCGGTCCAAGCTTATATCCTCTTGCCTGTACATCGTCGGCAATTTTCGAAACATAATCTAAATTAAGCTCTAAAATATCCCTGCCTTCCTGAGGGATCATAAACGGTTTGATATAGTTGATACGGATATTACGTTCTTCATCTGTAAGAGCCCAACGTCTCAAAGCTTCTGGCATTTTCAGTTTTCTCTGCTCGGCTTTGTCAATAATATATGTACGTGCAACACGATAATCCATATGCTCAGCTAACGGAAGGAGTCCGTCCATTGCAGCAAACTGCAGCTGTGTATAATGTTCTACCATTCCAAAAGTCATATTCTGTTTCTTTAACTTATGAGCCATATAGGCAATGTAATCCGGATAACCAACTACTTCACGACCACAGCCTATATACCCGGTTACATTGGCACCAGACTTATCGATCCTACGAAAAATACTCCTGATTTTATCATAATCATTAGGCAAATAATTCATTGGTCTGACGATAACATTAAAGCCGAAAGCTTTTGCTTTGCGCATTTCTTCTGTTGAAAGGCCTAAAGGAGCTTGCATAACGCCAGGCTTGCTGTCATAATTTTCTTCTGTAATGACCATTGGATTACCTAAAATCTCAATTATCTGCGGTTCGTTGTTTACTATCCGCAAACGGTCCTTGCCATAACGCAGATACAGATCCTCCACCACTTCTGTCAAAACATCATATGACGTTCCGACAGTCACATAGACAGCATTAGGCACTACAATACCTTCGGAAAGTACAGGAGCAAATTTACCACCGTCGCCGCCCAAAGCAGAGCCTTTTAGCAGCTCCTCCCCAGTAACAGCTACAATAGAACCGTTGTTGTTAAGCTTCTCTAAGGTAGTATCAAACACTACCAGACTTGTAACTCCGGCCTTTTTAAATCCTGCCAGAACGTCATTTAAAGACAAGCCTTCCCAGTTCGCTATATGTTCCAGCCCTTCATATTCCATTGCCATTTCAACAGTATCGTTGCGCTGCTCAATTTCATGACGCTGATAGTTCAACCATAATGAAACTATCAGTCCTATAGCTATTATCGCAATAAGTACCGGGTTATAACGGCTTTTCATCAGCTGATCTCCACCTAATTCAAAATTTCTTTTTCAATAATTACAGTTTCTTTTGCTGGCTGCGCAGATACGCTTCAACAAACATTTCCAAACCACCGTCCATGACAGCCTGCACATTACCTGTTTCAGCATTAGTACGATGATCTTTAACCAGTTTATAAGGCTGGAATACATATGAACGGATCTGACTGCCCCATTCTATGTCCTGATAGTCACCGGCGATATCGCTTTTTAAAGCATCCTGCTTAGCTCGTTCATATTCATATAGCTTTGCACGAAGAAGCTGCAAACACCGTTCCCGGTTCTGGATCTGTGATCTTTGCGTCTGGCACTGTACTATTATTCCAGTAGGAAGATGCGTCATACGCACAGCAGAGCTCGTTTTATTTACATGCTGTCCACCAGCACCACTAGCTCGATAGGTATCAACTTTCAAATCTGCAGGATTGATGTCAATTGCAACGCTGTCATCCAGTTCCGGCATAACATCCACCGCGGCGAAAGAAGTATGCCGGCGGGCATTCGCATCAAACGGAGAAATACGCACCAGACGATGTACACCCTTTTCACTTCTCAAATATCCGTAAGCATTATGTCCATTAATCTGAAGCGTAGCACTTTTAACACCAGCTTCATCTCCCGGAAGATAATCGAGCATTTCCACTTCATAGCCTTCACGTTCAGCAAAGCGGGAAAACATACGCAGCAGCATAGAAGTCCAATCCTGCGCTTCTGTTCCGCCGGCACCGGCATGTAATGTAAGAATAGCATTATTGGCGTCGTACTCGCCATTCAAAAGCATGCCTAATTCTAAATGTTCAACATCAGTACGAATAGAAACCAGCGTTTCTTCCATTTCAGGTAACAGACTTTCGTCATCTTCTTCCAGCGCCAGTTCGCACAAAACTTCCATGTCCTCTACTCTGGTTTCCAAAGAACGAAATGTTTCTACCTCTTCTTTCAACTGCGTTACAGCCTGAGCAGTTTTCTGCGCCGTTTCAGGTTCATCCCAAAATCCAGGTGCACCCATTTTATGTTCTAATTCTGCAATACGGTCCTCTTTGACAACTACGTCAAAGAGATCCCCTCATTTCCTCTAGTTTCTGTTTTAATGCTGCAATCTCCGGTTTATATTCCTCAATCAACACTACCTTCACATCCTCTCTTAATAACACCAGTAAAGTTGAAACTTACCGCTTCAACTTTACTGTAACTAAAACCAACTATAAATTTCTGTAAATCTTACTTATCCTGCCCGCAGCAATTTTTATATTTTACCGCTGCCACAGGGACAAAGATCATTTCGTCCGGTCGTTTCACCTTTTACCAGAGGCTGTTTTTTTATATCATCGCCTTCCCCCCGGGTTGTTAGTGGATGCGTTTTCCAACCGATTTTCAACCTTAGGCTGCGCCACAACATTTACACGGTAAATATAGCGTACTACATCGTCTTGAATAGCGTCAATCATCGCCTGGAACATATCATAGGCTTCAAATTTATATTCAACCAACGGATCTTTCTGTCCATAAGCCCGCAGACCTACACCTTCACGCAGCAAATCCATAGAATCCAAATGCTCCATCCAATGGTTATCGACAACTTTAAGCATTACAAGATTTTCCAGTTCGCGCATTAATTCAGGTGTAATAGCATCCTCGCGTTCAGCGTAATGTTCATCGGCAACTTTATGCAGATATTCTTCCAGCTCTTCACGACTGAGGTTTTGCAGATAATCAATCTGCAGCAAATCAGCCGGAGCATAGAACTCCTCAGCATAAGCAATTAATGCCTGCAAATCCCAATCCTCTGAATAAACTTCCGGCGGCGCATACATCGCCATCGTACGGTCTACAACTTTATGTATCATATCCATAATAGTATCACGCAGATTTGCCTGCTGCAGGATCTTTTTACGCTGGGCGTAAATAACCTCACGCTGCTGATTCATAACATCGTCATATTCCAAAACCTGTTTACGAATAGCAAAGTTTCTGGCTTCAACTTTTTTCTGAGCCGATTCGATAGAACGGGTAACAAGCTTATGTTCAATCGGTTCATCTTCCTCCATCCCCAGTTTGTCCATAATACTGGAAATATTATCAGAACCGAACAAACGCATCAGGTCATCTTCCAAAGACAAGAAAAATTTTGAAGAACCAGGATCACCTTGACGAGCGCAGCGGCCACGCAGCTGATTATCAATACGGCGGCTTTCATGCCTTTCCGTACCAATGATGTGAAGACCTCCTAATTCTGGAACGCCTTCACCCAAGACAATATCCGTACCACGGCCAGCCATATTCGTAGCAATGGTAACAGCGCCATATTGACCGGCTCCGGAAATTATTTCAGCTTCTTTTTCATGATATTTAGCATTCAAAACATTATGCGGAATCCCGCGCCGTTTCAGCATCGCCGATAATTCTTCTGACTGAGCGATGGAAGTAGTACCCACCAGTACCGGTCGTCCAGACTTATGGCATTCTTCAATCTCATTAACAGCGGCTTTATATTTAGCGCGTTTCGTTTTCAAAATAACATCAGGATAATCAATCCTGACCATAGGTTTATTGGTAGGAATAACAACAACGTCAAGTCCGTAAATTTTCTGGAATTCCTGTTCTTCTGTTTTAGCAGTACCAGTCATACCGGAAAGTTTTTCATACATACGGAAATAGTTCTGGAAGGTAATAGTCGCCAAAGTCTGACTTTCACGCTCAACTTTAACACCTTCTTTAGCTTCAATAGCCTGATGCAAGCCTTCCGAAAAACGACGGCCAAACATTAACCGGCCTGTAAATTCATCAACAATGATAACTTCGCCGTCTTTTACAACATAATCTTTATCACGGTGCATAATAGCTTTGGCCTTCAAAGCACACATCAGCTGATGTGAAAAATCAACGCCGTGTTCAGTATCATACATATTTTCTATGCCCAGCATTTTTTCAGCTTTAGCAATACCAATTTCAGTAGGGGCAACTGTTTTCAGCTTTTCATCAACAGTATAATCTTCCCCTTCATCCATTTTAGCAACTACCTGAGCCAAAACTTTATACAAATCAGTAGATTTTTCGCCAGGTCCGGAGATAATAAGCGGAGTTCTCGCTTCATCAATCAAAATACTGTCAACTTCATCGACAATACAATAATTTAAAGGCCGTTGTACCATTTGATCTTCGTCAACGACCATATTATCACGCAGATAATCAAAACCGAACTCGTTATTAGTGCCATAGGTAATATCAGCAGCATAAGCAGCTGCGGTCCGGATAATCAAGCGCATGCGCAATAAGACCTACGGAAAGGCCTAAAAATTTAAAAACACGCCCCATATCCTCACTGTCACGGCGAGCCAGATATTCATTGACCGTAACGACATGAACGCCCTTTCCTGTCAACGCATTCAAGTATGCCGGCAAAGTAGCTACCAGAGTTTTACCTTCACCAGTGCGCATTTCAGCAATTTTACCACGATGCAGAACACAACCGCCAATAAGCTGCACATCAAAATGGCGCATGCCTAAGACACGTTTGGCCGCTTCACGGACAACTGCGAATGCTTCAGGTAAAATATCATCTAATGTTTCACCTTTAGATAACCGTACTTTAAAATCAGCTGTCTTAGCGGCCAGATTTGCAGAGCTTAAGCCTACCATATCTTTTTCTAATGCGTTGATTTTATCGACAATGACTCCGATCTCTTTTAATTCTTTTTCATTCGGGTCACCAAAAATTTTTTTCAACAAACCTTCGAGCAAAATAATCACTCCTTAAATTTTTACAATAAAAAACACTATACCTAACTTAAAATTTTAGCAGAAAAGCCTGCAAAAGTCAAAAAGCCCGGGGCTTCAACCCCAGGCTTTTTGTGAACTTTCAGTAAATTATTTTCCTATTTAATATTGCCGCTTATTTTAATTCCGGAGCCAACAAACCGTAATTACCATCTTTACGACGATAAACCACGTTCACGCCACCAAAATCAGGATCATAAAAAACGAAGAAATCATGATTCAAAAGGTTCATTTGTAAAATAGCTTCTTCTGCAGTCATTGGATGCATAGCAAAAGATTTATTCTTAATAATCTTGAATTCACCATCATCTTCTGCAACTGTTTCTACAGAAGCTGGGACCACGGCATCCTGGAAGTTATTGTATTTTCTCTTCATCAGGCGGGTTTTATATTTGTGGATCTGGCGTTCGATTTTTTCTATTACCAAATCAATGGAGGAATACATATCTTTGGTCGTTTCCTGTGCTCTCAGCAAGATCCCACTCGCCGGTACAGTAATTTCCACAATATGATTACCTTTTTCCACTTTCAAAACTGCTGAAATATCACCGACAGTTTTAAACTGTTTCGTTACTTTCGTAATCTTTTTTTCGACATAATCTTTTAATGCCGGAGTTACATCAATGTTTTTACCACGTACGTTTACGTTCATAATTCATACCTCCTTGAATTCCCCAAGGTGATGGGATCGCAAGCTCTCTGCTTGCTTTAATATAGTAATTCGCCGCGCTCCGCAAATCTCCTGCTGATAAAGTAACAAAAAACTCGCATGTCTCAAAAATTTCACATGCGAGTTTACAATTGATACTAATGTAACACTTCGGGTAATAAAACACCCAATTAACCTTAGTAACACTTATAATATTTTGGATAAAAAGCTGCGCGTGCGTTCTTCTTTCGCATGCAAAAAAACCTCTTCTGGTTCTCCCTGCTCTACGATAACTCCGCCATCTACAAAAATGACCCTGTCACCGACTTCACGGGCAAACCCCATCTCATGAGTTACCACTGCCATTGTCATACCTTCTTTGGCCAGGCTTTTCATGACATCCAATACTTCATTGATCATTTCCGGATCGAGAGCAGAAGTGGGTTCATCAAACAACAATGCTTTAGGTTTCATTGCCAAAGCCCTTGCAATCGCTACACGCTGCTGCTGTCCACCGGAAAGCTGATCAGGATAAGCATTTGCTTTATCATCCAAGCCAACTTTTATCAACAGTTCCTGTGCCGTTTGTTCTGCCTCACTGCGGCTGATACCACGCACCTTCATTGGCGCCAGCACTAAATTTTCAAGAACAGTCATATGCGGGAACAGATTAAAACGCTGGAATACCATCCCGACTTCTTTACGTATTTCATTAATATTTGCTTCCCCTGTCAACGGTATACCGTCAATAACTATACTGCCGCCTGTCGGTTCTTCCAAATAATTTATACAACGCAGTAAAGTACTTTTACCACTGCCAGATGGTCCAATAATTACCACAACTTCGCGTTCAGCAATTGTCAAATCAATACCCTTTAAAACATCTAGATTACCATAACTTTTTCGCAGATCAGTTATTTTAATCATTGCTTCATTCATTTCGTATCATACCTCCGTTCCAACATCCCTACGAGACGGGCAACCGTAAAAGTCATAATCAAATAAATAACAGCTACAGCCATCCAAATTTCGAAGGATGCATATGTACGGGCGATAATCAACTGACCACGACGCGTAAGTTCTTCAAACCCAATAACAGAAACCAATGAAGAATCCTTCAACATTGCAATAAACTCGTTGCCCAAAGGCGGAATAATGCGTTTAAAGGCCTGCGGCATAATAACATAACGCATAGTCTGCGCCCAGCTCATTCCTAAAGAACGGCCAGCTTCCATTTGACCCTTATCAATTGATTGGATACCGGCACGGAAAATTTCCGCAATATAAGCACCACTATTGATAGAACAGGCAGAAATTGCTGCAAAATAGGGATCCACGCGGTGCCCAATAATTCCCGGCAAAGCGAAATAAACCAAAAATATCTGTACCAGAAGCGGCGTTCCACGAATAAAATCCACATAACAATTAGCAAAATAACGCACCGGTTTTATACTGGCAAGACGTGCTATACCGACTGTCATACCTATCAAAAGGCCAAAGCCTACGCTTAAAGCCGTTATTTCGATCGTAATACCGGCACCAGCCAGCAGCAAGGGCAAGGCATCCCAAATCAAGCTGAAATTAATATCCATGCAGTTTGTCTCCCTTTCATTGTCAGCTCTTTAAAATTCACCAAAGAAAATACGGAGTACACCACCGTCACCGTTGATGTACTCCGCATCCAGATATGACCATATTATTTCTTTACTTCACCAAACCAGGTTTTGTAAATCTTGTCATACTCGCCGTTTTTCTTCAATTCGGCCAGAGCTTTATCGATTTCAGCAGCTAATTTATCATTGCCTTTTTTAACTGCAATGCCGTATTCCTCAGCTTCAAGCACATCGCCTACAGTTTTGGCATCAGCACTACCGCCTTGTGCCAAATAATAGCCAACTACCGGGCTGTCGTTGATAACAGCATCCACGCCGCCATTCTTTAATTCCATAGCAGCTTCTGTATTCGTGTTGAATGCCGTTACTTTGGCATCTTTTACGCTTTCTGCTTTAGCTGCGCCGGTAGTACCGATTTGGACAGCAATTCTTTTACCTACCAAATCCTCGATACCTTTAATGGTATCATTGTTCTTCTGTACCATAACTACCAAACCGGATCTGTAATAAGGGGCGGAGAACAGTACTGCCTCCTGACGCTCAGGAGTAATACTCATACCAGCAATTACGGTATCAATATTACCGGAACTCAATGCAGGGATCAACGCATCAAACCCCATATTCATGATTTCAACCTTGTAACCCATCTGTTTGCCAATGGCCCGGATAAGGTCCATATCAAAACCAGTATATTCTTTAGAGCCTTCTTTTGGAATTCAAACGGTGCAAAAGTAGGTTCAGTGCCCACACGCAGAACTTTTGCAGGTTCAGCTTTTTTAGCTTCTTCTTTGCCGCCGCAACCGGCTACCATTAAGGACAAAGCTGCTAAAACAGCCATTGCCATAAGTAAATATTTTTTCATTTTACAACCTCCAGAAAAATATCTGGACTGCACTCAACACGCAGCCCTTTATATTTGTTAATTATATAACTAAAAACGGCCTGGCGCAACCTAAAGTTATACGAATATTATTTCTTTTCTTCACCAAACCATGTTTTATATAATTTATCATATTCTCCGTTTTGTTTCATTTCGGCTAAAGCTTTATTAATTTCAGCAGCCAGCTTATCATTGCCCTTTTTTACTGCAATACCATAGTCCTCCGAATTCATGACCGCACCGACAACCTTTGCGTCAGCGCTCCCCCCCTGCTGCAAATAATACTTCAAAACAGGGCTGTCATTAATTACAGCGTCGGCACCGCCGTTTTTCAGTTCCATAGCAGCAGCAGTATTGTCGTTAAACGCGGTTACCTTGGCATTTTTAACTTCGCCTGCTTTATTAGCTCCTGTGGTCCCGATCTGCACAGCAATTCGTTTTCCTTCCAAATCACTGAAGCCTTTGATTGTATCATCATCTTTTTTTACCATTACGATCAGGCCAGAAGTATAGTATGGGTCAGAAAACACCACTACTTTTTTACGTTCATCAGTAATACTCATCCCAGCGATCGCAACATCAATATTTCCTGAATTCAACGCCGGGATCAAAGCATCAAAGCCCATAGAAGAAATCTCTACTTTATAACCAAGCTTCGTACCAATAGCACGAATAAGATCCATATCAAAGCCAGTAAATTCATCCGAGCCTTCTTTTTGAAACTCAAATGGTGCAAAAGCCGGTTCGGTACCAACCCTTAATACCTTTTCCGTTTCTGCCTTCTTGGGAGCTTCCTGTGAACCGCCACAGCCGGCAGCCAGCAATGCAAGCATTGCCAATAAAGCCATCATTAAAAATCCAATCTTTTTCATTTTTACCCCTCCAAATCAATTCAGCAGCTTTCCAACCGCTTCTATTTATAATATTTTCTTATTATAGTACTAAATATCACGGCAGGCAATAAAAAAATACCGTTATTTTTAATAACGGTACAAATTTCACAGACAACTCAGCTGACCTGGTTTTCGCCCCCACACTCGCCTGCTGGAGGGTTCGCTCATAAGCTTTTCAGAGCTCCCCACTACTACCCCTCTCGCCTTTGCGGCAGGACTTACTTCTAAGCTGCGCCGTGCTCACAATACTTTGATTGCTTACGTGGATCGTTTTGCCCGCAACTGGCCTCGACTTGCAACCACAGACCTGAGTTGTATTTATAATTATACATTAAGCAAATTTTTGCAAGTGTCTTTGCTAATCAACTTTTTCGTAGTATACTATTATCACCATGTGAATGAGGACGGATTGTTTATGATTGCCATACCCCAATTCTTAGATTTTCCTGACGACGGACAAACTTCGGAAATCTGCGAATTCTTTTTGAAAATGCTACAACATAAGAATAAGGCGCTTTATATGCACAGCCAGCAGGTCGCCAACTATGCTGCCAGCATCGCCGCCAAGCTGGGATTACCGCCGGCAGAAGTTTCCTGTATCAAAACCGCAGCATTGCTGCACGATATAGGCAGTCTTTCCGTGCCCAACATGATCCTTATGAAAGCCCCTTACCTGAGCACCCGCGAAATGTCTATCTACAAACGGCATTGCCAGGCTGGCGCAAGCATGCTTGAAAATATCCAAGGTTTCAGCCATATTATCCCCATCATTCATGCCCACCATGAAAAATGGGACGGCACCGGATATCCCAAACGCCTTAAAGGCGTAAACATTCCTCTGGGAGCCAGAATTATTTCTGTAGCAGACCACTATGATAAATTTATTAATCCCTGCACCCAGCAATGGCAGAAAACACACAGCGAAGCAATTATCGAACTGCAAAACAAAGCAGGGCTTGATTTTGACCCTAATGTTGTAAAAGCGTTCATGCAATCAGTTATTCCCAGTAAAATTATCAAACAAAAAAAATAATAATATCGACTACTTGTACTTGCTGTCAGACACTGGCAGCAAGTTTTTTATTGTATTTGTCCATAATTTTCGATACTGCCGCAAAAGGCAAGTCCATAAACTTCTACAGCTCCAGCATTTTTCAAAGTTTGGGCAGCCTCTTCCATTGTCGCTCCAGTAGTAAAAATATCATCTACAACAATCACAGTTTTACCGGTAACATTTTGTGTAACAGCAAAACAATCTTCTAAATTCATTTTTCGTTCCTGCGGGCTTAAATCATACTGGGGAACAGTTTCACGCCTTCTCGTCAGAGCCGGAGTCAAACAATATTCGGCATCAGTATTTTTAAATAAAACCAGCGGGATCTCGAATCCCCTCGCTCTTGTCCTTTGCCTTGACGTTGGTATTGGTACAATCATTACATCACGCTTACTTAAAATATTCCGCAGAAATTCCGGCCAGCCGTCAACACTAATCCGGCAGCATTCTTCTGCCAACAGCTCCAAAATATCCCTGCGGTTCTTAAACTTTACATTTTGTAATGCCGTTTTTAAAGCGCCGTTATACCTGAACAACATCCCCACACCATCTAAAGCTTCACGACCCGACAGCCACAAAGGCTGCAATAACACTTCTCTGCAAACACTGCAAAACAAACCGTCTTCAGAGATCTGACCGCAGCCGGCGCACTTTCGTGCCCAAAATACCGATAGTAACAGCGCATACCATTTTTTTATCAACCGTATAAACATGGGTGATTATGCATCACCTTTCCCTAAATTTATAACGTCCTTAAAAAATATCTCCCTGCTCCTGCAGTCGTTCCGCCAACAGCGAATAACGTTTTCTCGTTCTGTCATTATCCACCGCAGTCTGTACCGCCGCTTTCGTTCCTACTAAAATAACCTTCTGCCGTGCACGCGTTACTGCTGTATACAACAAATTCCGCTGCAGCATGATATAGTGCCCTGGAACCATCAGCAAAATAACCGTCGGATACTCGCTCCCCTGCGATTTATGTACACTCATCGCGTATGCAAGCTGCAATTCATCAATTTCATTAGGTGTATAAGTTACATACTCACCATCAGCACGCTCAGGATAATCAACAGTAACATTGCGGCCATTTATATACACGATCCTGCCAATATCACCATTGAAAACCTCTTTCTCATAGTTATTGCGAATCTGCATCACCTTATCACCGGCCCGCAGAACATTTCCAGGCGTATTGACCTCACTTTTATTCAGCTCCGGAGGATTGATCCGCTGCTGAAGCAAATGGTTAAGGTTCTGAACGCCACAGGGATTCTTATGCATAGGCGATAAGACCTGTACGGACTGCCAGTCACTTTGCTGCGTCAATCTAGCATAAATATTAGCCACATATTCCGCCGCATCAAATTCATTCTCGATCTCTACAAAAGTAAAATCGCTGCTCGGCTCCCACTCAGGCATCTGCCCGCGGTTTATCCTATGTGCATTACGCACAATAGGGCTTATCTCAGCCTGACGAAAAACATTTTCTAATCTTACAACAGGCATTTTCTGCGAACGGATAATATCCTTTAAAACAGATCCGGCACCAACAGACGGAAGCTGGTCGACATCGCCGACAAAAATCAGCCGACAGCCGCCCTGAACCGCTTTCAGCAGATGATAAGTAAGCGTAATATCCAGCATCGAAGCTTCGTCGATTATAATTGCATCGGCATCCAGAGGATCACCGTCATTCTTGCCAAAGTTAAAGCCGCCGCCATTCGGCGTATATTCCAGTAACCTATGTACTGTTACCGCAGGATGCCCGGATGAATCGGCCAACCTCCTGGCAGCGCGTCCCGTAGGCGCTGCCAGGAGTATCCGACAGCCAGCTTTTTCCAGCACTGCCAAAATCCCCTTGATTACAGTCGTTTTACCTGTACCAGGCCCGCCTGTAAGAACAAACACACCATATTTTAAAGAAGCATGAATAGCTTCTTTCTGTGCCTCAGCCAATACAATACCGGCTTCAGACTCCCATTGCCCAATAATCTTATCAACATTGACTTTTTCCAACGCATCAGCCAGATCGCGTAATTTAAGCAGCCTTTTAGAAGTCTGAACTTCCGCCTGATACAAATACTCAGGATAGATCAGCCGTAAACCGCCAACTTCTTCCGTACGCAGCATGTCCTCTGCCAAAAACTTTTGAAAAACATCATTGACAACGCTGCTACTGACCTGCAGTAGCCTCACTGTTTCGCGCAGCAGTAACTCCTCAGGTACACAGGTATGCCCTGCTGAAGCAGCCTGATTTAGCGCATATTCCACCCCGGCTTTAATCCGTTCCTCACAGGCGCCGTCCATCCCGGTCGCCAAGGCAATCTTATCTGCAGTTCTAAAACCGATACCGGTAATATCACTAGCCAGGCTATATGGATTCTCCTGAATCCTTTTCATCGCCGTAGCTCCATATTGCGCCTGCAGCTTCGGTGCATAATTAGCACTGACGCCGTGCGATTCCAAATACACCATCAATTCCCGCATATCCGACAACTCTGCATAAGACATCCCAATAGCTTCGGCCTTCTTTCTGCCGATACCTGAAATCTCGGTCAGCCGATGCGGTGATAAAGATAAAACATCCAGCGTATCTGAGCCAAAATGCTCAACGATACGGGCGGCCATAGTTTTACCAATGCCCCTGACCGCACCTGAAGCCAAAAAACGCTCCACACCATCGGTAGTTGAAGGTTTTATAGCCTGGCAGACCTCAGCACGAAACTGTCTGCCGAACTTGGCGTGTTCGCCCCAGCTGCCGCTGAGCTCTACCGACTCTCCCAAAAAAAGGAGCCGGTCCCCGGTAAACGACACTTACCTTACCTTCATGGTCAGTTTTCACCCTGAAAACACTGAACTGGTTATCTTCACTTTGAAAAACTATATTATCAATAACGCCCTGCAATTCTTGCATTATTCCACCACCGTACAAAACAAATGTTCTCGTTTATTATAACACGTTTTCAAATAAAACAAAACTTTTGGCCATATTCTTTTCACACCTGTAACCATGAATAAACTTTGACAGCAAGCTATTTTTTAGCTATAATATATTAAGTTGTTTATACTCCAACCAACATTTTATTTTAAAAATTAAAGCTCGCCTCTTTGAAAGGAGAACTACCTTGAAATCAATTGGAACACAAATAGCTATAGATATGTATAACTGCAGCGATCTGCTTTTAAGCGACGCTTCCGGCGTTCAGGCAACCATTCAAAGCGCAGCCGCAGATTTCGCCATGCAGCCGCGGGAAACCTATATCAACTGCGAAGAAGGCATCAACGAATATTCTGTTTTTTCACATTGCAAGCAAGGTCATGTGACCCTGCATCTATATCCGGATCTTGGCTTTGTCACTATTGATGTTTTCACCTGTTTCAAAGATGCCGACCCAGACGGATTAGCGCGTTTCCTGCGTAATTATTTTGATCCTGACAAATCGAAGATCACTTACCTTGACCGCGGTGATTTCGGCAGTGAAAGCGATATGAAACCACGCCGTAAATCCAACATCAAAACTATACGCCGTGCCCGTACTATCGGTAATAAACTTTCTAAACTTATGATGAAACCACGTTCAATGTAAAAGCTGCCTTCAGGCAGCTTTTTTCTTTTTTTCTGTTCCTAGAGCAAATTCTCTGTTAAAATAATAGGTAAATATATAATTAAACTATTTTGGAGTAAACTATGAAATATATTTTTTGGGACATAGACGGTACGCTTTTGAAAACAGGATTAGCTGGTGTCGACGCTTTGCGCGATGCAATCAAATGCCGCTTTGGCATCGAAAATTTTCAATTCTCTCATCCGCTGGCCGGAATGACAGACTCCTTTATCTTTAAACAAACAATAAAGGATATCAAGGGCAGCTGCAATGCCGCCGACGCCGCAGGCCTTTTGATCCATTATCATCAGCTGCTGGAAAAATATTTGCCCTCGCATCACGGCAGCCTGATGCCTAACGTCAAAGAAACTCTGCAGTATTTTTCCAAGCAGCAGACGAACTATAAAACATGTCTGCTCACTGGTAATACTAGGGCCGGTGCCTTTGCCAAACTGCGTCATTACGGGATCGCACAATACTTCGACAGCCGTTACAGCGCCTGCGGTGAGTTGAGTGAAGACCGCTGTGAGCTTGCAAAAACAGCCTATCAAAGACTTTATTTGCTCGAACCTGACCTTACACCAGACAACGTTATCATTGTAGGTGATACTCCTAACGATATTCTTTGTGCTCAAGCCATAAAAGCACGCAGTTTAATAATCCTTGCCGGTTCTACGTATAACACAGAGGAGCTGAAAAGTTACAACCCTTGGCAAATCATCCCTGAATTGCCTGATGACCCCAGGGATTTTGCAGCTTTACTTGACAAAAACTAACATGTATTTTAAGGAGATAACTATGAAAAATCTTTTCTACGGACTGCTGCTGACTTTACTATTTACTACAACGCCGGCAGCTGCCTATAACAGTTCTGACCTTAACCAGCTCATGAGCAGCGGCAGCTGCGCCTACGGTGATTTATCGGGTGCTGATCTAAGCAGCCTGGATCTTACCGGAGCAAATCTCACCGGCAGTAATTTGACAGGTGCCAGGCTGATTAAAACAAAATTAGCAGGAGCTGTTTTCGATAAAGCAGTACTGACCAAAACTGTGCTGACCGATGCTGAACTTGCCAATACCAGTTTCAAAGCAGCACAGCTGAACTATACAAATTTCAGCGGCAGTGACTTAAAAACAGCAGATTTTACACAAGCAAATGCTTTCAGAGCTAAATTCGCCAACTGCGATTTACAATTTGCCGTCTTTTATCTGACAAATCTTCAGGAAGCAACACTTGACAGCAGTAATTGTCTGGAAGCCGATCTTACACAGGCTAATTTATCTTATGCCTGGCTTTACAACACCAATCTGCACGAAGCCGTCTTGGTCTACGCCAATCTTTTCAACGCCAAAATGAACAATGCTAATCTGAGCAATGCCAATCTTACCGGTGCTACATTGAGTCAGGCTTTGCTACAGAACGCCAATCTTAATAATGCTATGCTGGACAAAGCAGTGCTTGATCAAACCGATTTTAAAGGCGCCAGCATGAACTTTACTGACTTTGGCACAGCCTTTAAAACAGAAGCAATATTTGAATAAATACATAAAATCACCTTAAAATAATTCTTATAAAACTAAAAGTGCAGACCAATATGGTCTGCACTTTTAGTTTAAACAAATTTCATGAATATAATTTCTCCATATTCCCCCGCAAGACATTTACTTTTTCGTGTAAATAAAACCATTTGTGTCTTGCCGGTAAAACAGATAATATTAGCCTTTTATCCTTGCAAAATTACTGTATATATTAAAATGTAGTACTTAAAGCCCCGGTTTCCGCTGCAAACGGAAACCGGAGCCAACACTTATTCCACAGTCAGTCTAACCACCTGACTGTTTTATATAGTTGTCAGACACTGATGTCTTTATTATGAGTAAGCTTAAAGAAGATTAACAGTGAAATAATTGACGTTAAAGTAAGTACTGTTGAGTAAGCTGCCGCATTACCAAAGTTACTGCGAATAACCTCGGTATAGATTGCTACCGTCAGCGTACTGGTTTTACTTGTATAGAGAATGATCGAAGAACTGAGTTCACTGATCAGGGTGATCCAGCTCATAATCGCTCCGGCTAAAACTCCCGGAAGCATCATCGGCACGGTTACTTTCCAGAAGGATTTAAATTCTGTAGCGCCCAGACTGATCGCCGCTTCCTCGATACTGGGACTGATCTGTGTAATGATAGCCGTACTGGAACGAATCGTATACGGCATCCGGCGTATAGCCAGGGAAATAATAATGATCAGCGCCGTACCGCTTAAAATAAGCGGCTGCTTGTTAAATGCATACAGGAACGAGATACCTAAAACCGATCCGGGAATAATATACGGGAACATCGTTACCGTATCCAACACTTCCGTAACGTAGGAACGCTTCCGCACTGTAAGATAAGAAATAAAAATACCCATAAAAACAACGATAAAGATCGCGCAGATACCAAAAAGATAAGTATTGGTAATCGAATTATTGTCTTTAGCAAATAAGGTATTCATATAATTCTGCAGAGAAAAATTACCTGTGTACACAGCACCGCCGCTGACCTCAAGGAAAGATGTAAAAATAACCGTCAGTTGAGGCAGCATTGCCAAGAAAGTAACGCCATAAACAAAAAGATAGGCAAAAATTTTTTTGCTGCCTTTGGCCTCTACAGCTTCCATTGGCTTCAAAGCTGTCATCGAATAGGAATAGTGCCCGGCGATATAACGCTGGAGGAAAAACAGCAGTAAAGTGATAACAATAACGATCACACACAAGGATGCAGCAAAATGGTCATCGGTGCTGACTTCGCCCATAAACTGAGTATAAATCAATACTGGAAAGGTTTTAAACCCTTCCCCAATCAGCATCGGCGTACCAAAGTCAGAAAAAACACGCATAAATACCAGTAACGAACCTGCTAAAAGCGACGGCATAACTAACGGCAGAATAATCTGACGCACACGCTGAAAAGCGGTCAGTCCCAGGCTTTCAGCCGCCTCATTCAGCGAATTATCCAGATTCTTCAAAGCCCCAGATACATACATATAAATCAGAGGGAACGACTGCAGAGCAAAAACAAGAACGATCCCTGCAAACCCATAGATACCGTCAAGTTTAACGCCAAAAATCGAATTAATAATCTGTGTTACAAAACCGTTACGTCCTAAAAGCTGAATCCATGCATAGGCTCCAATAAAAGGCGGCGACAAATACGAAATAACGATCAGTATATTAAGGTATTTACTGCCGGGGATTTTGACGCTGCGCAGCACATAAGCCATCGGTAAGCCGATAACAGAAGCAATAATCGTAGAGCATATGGTTACATAAAAACTGTTGACTAATGTACTCCAGTAATATTTCCGTGCAAAAAATTTAGTAAAATAGTCCAGCGTCAGTTTTGATGATTCCGGATCTATCACGCTTTTATATAATATTAAAATCAGCGGATAAACAACAAAGATAATAAAGAAACACAGAATAAGCAGGGCTATGCCCATCCAAAGATTAAATTTTTTGGCAGTATTCATCAGCGGTTCCCCCTAACTATCAGGGGAGTATTCCCATCCTCCGTAAAAACATTGATCTTAGCCGGCTGTACCAGCAAACGTACCGTGGTCTTGTTGGGGATAGTATCTTCAACGCCTGAATTTTGAACTACTTCTATTTCCTGCCCATTTTCCAAACGCATAAAATAATGCGTGGTAACACCTAAAAAGACGCTGTGCTCGACTACGGCAGTCAGCCCATCAGACCCTTTAAGACAGATCTCAAACTCCTCCGGGCGCACAGAAACCAGCACTTTGCTGCCTGCGGATATTTCCGGAATCAAATTATCCATCGGCACTTCATAAGCACCAAAATCAAGTATTTTAGCAGCGCCTGTAATTTTGACTTTCGCTTCCAGAATATTAGAAAGACCTATAAATGTAGCCACAAATACACAGTTCGGACGTTGATAAATTTCTTTTGGCGTACCTATCTGCTGAATGATACCGTTATTCATAATCGCGATCCGATCAGAAACGGCCAGCGCCTCTTCCTGATCATGCGTTACATAAACTGTAGTAATACCTATTTTCTGCTGAATAAGCTTGATGGCATTACGCATCTCGACTCTGAGCTTGGCGTCAAGATTGGACAGCGGTTCGTCCATCAGCAATACCTGCGGGTGAATAACAATAGCTCGAGCCAAAGCAACCCGCTGCTGCTGACCACCGGAAAGTTGCGTCGGCATCCGGTCTTTCAGATGGGCAATCTTTACTGTTTCCAGGATTTCATCGACTAATGCATTCATTTTTTCTTTGGCGACCTTACGGTTTTTCAGCCCGAAAGCAACATTATCTTTAACTGACATATGCGGAAAAATAGCATAGTTCTGAAAGACCATGCCCATATTACGCAAATGCGTGGGTATATCATTAATGATCTGGTCATCTATTTTGATCGTACCGCCTTCGATAGAGTTAAAGCCGATAATCATTCTCAGCAACGTAGTTTTGCCACAGCCGGAAGGTCCCAACAACGTAAAAAATTCTCCGGGCCGGACATCTACTGACAAACCGTTGATAATAGTATCCTTGCCAAACCGCTTAACGACATTATCGATAGTAATCGCTACACTCATAAAATAACCGCCTTTTTATTTTAGTAAGACAAAAAGGGGACTCTGCGAGTCCCCTTTGCCATTTATAACATTTACACTTGCTTACATAGATTTTTCCATATGCTCGCTGAACATTTTAGTAATCTTGGCTTTATTTTCGGAAACCCATTTTTCATCATAGTTAGGAGCTAATTTGATTTTATCATTAGGAGTCATATAATCAGCCAAGGTGGCTCCTTTACGCAGTGGACGTACTGTCAGATTCATACCGACAGCATTCTGCACTTTTTCGGAAAGCATATAATCGACAAATTTCTTAGCATTTTCCGGATGCTTACAGTTTTTCAGGATCTGTACGGATTCTCCGGGGAAAATAGCGCCCTCTACCGGGAATACTACTTTTACCTTAGCGCCATTTTTCACAAGATTAGCTGCCGGGTCTTCCCAGGTAAGACCAACGACATATTCGCCGCCGGCAACGCCTTTGTAGACCTGACTGGAGCTATTGCACATTTTACCGCCCAGATTAGCGATAAATTTATCAACATAATCCCACGCTTCCGGAGACATCGGGTCGCCGTTTTTCCCATCCCATACAGCATTGCCATCAAGCTTTGGAAGGCCGAGCTGGAGTTGACAGGATCGCCGAAAGCGATTTTTCCTTTTAAAGCCGGATTGAGTAAATCTTCGAAACCGTCAATTTTCATGCCGTTAGCAAGCTCAGTATTAACGATCATAACTGTTGGATCAGCAAAGGCCGGTGTAAAAACACCTGCTTTATTTTTAAAGCCATCCATCATTTTATCGTTTTCAGTGGAAGTATATTCCATAAACAGATCTTTAGAAGAGGACAGCATCGTTTCGTCGGCCGCCCACAAAATATCACCCAGCGGATTATCTTTTTCAGATTTAGCACGTTTAAGGACTTCACCGGTACCTGCTACAACAAGATTCACCTTTATACCTGTATCTTTTTCAAATTGAGGGATAACTGCATTATTCAGCTGCTCGCTGCGGGCAGAATAAACTGTCAGTACTTTTTCCTCCGGGCCTCCGGCTTTTTTCTCTGCCGGTTTGTCACTGCTGCAGCCTGCCGCAACAAGCATCAGTGATGCTAAAACTGCTGAAATGATTTTAGTTGACTTTTTCATAAAAACCCTCCATTCTTGTCCTTTGAGTGAATTTTGTTCTTAATTTTCGCACTTTTCTTACTAATTTGATTATAACCCTTTTACAAAAGGGGGTCAAGCTCAGACACATCATAATACACCACAAATAATTTATGCTATAAAAAAATAGAACTGTCTGCAGATAATTTTACTCAACCAGTAAAAGCCCATATATTTTCAGCTCAGGAACCGCCGCCTGCAGAATTTCCGCCTGATAACCATTATCATTAGCCAAAGCCATAACATCAATTCCGCATGCTTCCAGCGAGGGTCTTGCTTTTGTTGGATTTACACACTGCTTTAAATTACATTCTTTGCACAAACGACAGCGTCCCGCCTTTAAAGCAAAAGCTTTATAATGATTCTGAAGAAAGGCTTCCCGTTCCAGGTTTAATAAAATCTCCAGCAGCCCATTACTCATTGACAGATCGGCCGCAGCAAAATTTTCAACCGCCACCCCATTCAAAGGAAAAGTGTACTGAATGATAATCCCTCTGATAAATTCCTGTAAAAACCTCTGCGTTGCCGCATAATCAGGAACAAATGGCGGACAGCACAATGTTTTTCCATAATTAGGGCAACCAAACTGGCACTTCCAGCGTGTCCAGGCCCCAGTCCTGATACTGGCAACGTCAACTGTTTTTGCGCCTGAAGCGCCTAAAGCCAAAGCTTTTTCAACCAGTTTATGCAGATCATGTTCCAACGCAGTTTTTTGCATACGACGACCTTCTTTCACTCACATATATTATTTTCATATTTTTATTATACACCTTAATCATATTCTGATGTTTCTTAAAAACAATGTTCAAAAATTACACTTTCAGCAGTAAAAAATACATTATAAGTAATTATTAAAAGAATTATAAAAAGCATTTCCCTCGCCAAAGTTTCTTTGCTATAATCTAGTCAATATCGTTAAGGAGGCATCACCCATGACAACAGCTTTCGATAAAGACCTAGAACTTATTTTTCAAAAACTGACTTCTGACCGACAAGTTAAACAAGCTTTAGATTTTTTAAAACAGGATGCGCCCAATACTATCGCACAGCAAAAAGAACTGGTAGTCATAGAAGCGCCAACATTTCAGGAAAAACAACGCAGCCTACACTACGCTCAAATGCTGAAAGCTGCCGGTCTGCAGGATGTGACCATAGATGAAAAATTTAATGTTTACGGAAAAATCTACGGCAGTGGTAAAACCGGTAAAAGCGTTCTTCTTGAAGGGCACTTAGATACAGTGTTCTCCTTTGGTACCGTTACAGATGTTATCGAAAAAGACGGCAAGCTTTATGCTCCAGGTATTTGCGATGATACCAGAGCTTTAGCGGCAAATCTTTCAGTTATCAGGGCTTTGGTCAACAGCGGCCTGCGCCCACATCATGATATTATGATTGCAGGCACTGCGGCAGAAGAAGGCCTGGGAGCTATGAGCGGCATGAAATATTTGGTTAATAATAAAGCTGAGGAAATACTCGCAGCCATTTCGATCGACGGTCCCAGTAATGATGTAATGTATTTTAATGCTACGGGCATGATCAATTATGACGTCACCTATACAGGTCCCGGCGGTCATGCTTATCTGGCTTTCGGTACTCCCAGCGCAGTGCAGGCTATGGGACGAGCCATCGCCGCTTTAAGCGATATGCAGGTGCCTGAAACTCCTAAAACTACTTTTACAGTCAGCCTTGCCAACGGCGGGCAGGCCATCCACGGCATTGCTCAAAGCGCTAATTTTAAAATCAATATGCGTTCCGACAGCGCTGAAGTTCTGGCGCAAATGGAACAGCAGGCACTCGCGATTTTCCAGCAGGGTGCCGACGCAGAAAATGCCCGCTGGCAGAAACCCGGCGCTGTAAAAGTTACTTTCAGTAAAATCATGGACGTCCCCGCCGGCAGCCAATCCGAAAGCTGCCGTATGGTCCAGGCGGCCAAGCTGGCAACCTTAGCCTGCGGCATCACGCCGCAGCCGCGTTTAGGCGGCTGCACCAACAGCAATATGCCGATCGCAATCGGCATTCCGGCTGTTACATTAGGACGCGGCGGCGCTGAATATGGGACCCATACCGTAGACGAATGGTTTGACCCAGCCGGAGTATATGTATGTGAACAAAAATCACTGCTGCTGCTTTTGGCTTTAGCAGGTTTGACTGACGTTACTGCTGCTCCACAACTTTAACGGCTGCTTCAATCAACACAAAAAGCTCTGACATTAGTCAGAGCTTTTTGTGTTGATGTGTAAGTGTCCAAACTCAATGGGAGGATCAAAATATCTATATATCTATCGTCTGAAGCCATGCTTCTATTGCTTCCAAAATTTGCTGAAAGTTATGCTGCAGTTTTGCGATATCGTCAGAGTCCGCATCATCTATATGCAAGCCTGCCGTTACGGCAACATTAGTATTAAATTTACTCGCCAGGCGCAAAGCCGCCTCTCTGGCAGGCAAATCATCCTTATGTCCCAGACGGCATAAAACAGAGGCACTGGCGGAAATCTCAGCAGTATTTTTCAAACTTGGCCTGGGAGAAGCCAAGGCTGCAGCACCAATATGCGAAGCCTCGCCTCCGCCAATCACTACTGCGATATCTTTACCGCATAAAACCACACATGCCGTAACTGTATAAGGTTTGTCCCCCTCGCTTAACGTTACTGTCTGCATATGTCTTCTCCCTGCCATGAGACAAATTTCTGATACTCGATCCCAAACTGCATCAAAATCTTACCGATAATATGATCGATCTGCTGTTCCAGTGAATTGGAGCCATTATAAAAAGTAAGCATCGGCGGTACTATAGCGCAGCCGTTATCAGCACATTCTTATATTGCGCAGATGGATACGGCTCAACGGCAGCTCGCGCGGTACTAAAACCACCTTACGGTTTTCTTTAAGACAGACATCAGCCGCACGCAGCAGCAGATTTTCTGCAAACCCTGAGGCTATCCCGGCAACGGTTTTCATACTGGCGGGAATAATTATCATACCATCCGTAACAAAAGAACCGCTGGAAATACTTGCTGCCAGATTTTTATTACTGTGAGTAAAATCGGCCAGTTCTGCAAGTCTGCTGATTTCTATATTAGTTTCACATTCAAAATTCTTAACAGCACCTTCCGTAATTATCAGATGCACTTCCATATCAGGCAGCTGCTTTAGAGCCTTGAGCATCTGATAACCCATAATGACACCGCTGGCACCGGAAATTCCTACAATCAAGCGCATAATAACCAACCTTTCTTAAACTTACTTTTTAAGACAAATCACCACAGACCGATTACTTTCCACCAGGGTACAGCAACGCCGACAGTAATAATGAACAGCACGATCGTAAACGGTACACCGAATTTGATCGTTTCTTTTTCCGTATACATACCGTTGTCTTCACCTACGCCGACCAAAATCGCCAGATTATGGAATGGCAGTATAAAGTGAGCGTTGATAGCAATATAGGCAATCATAACAGGAATGATCGTACTGATACCCATTGAGCCCGTAAAGGCCAGCATCGCCGGGATAACGATCCCCATAACTGCGATAACGCTGCCGAACAGCATATGGATAGCAATAGAAACGGCTGTAATAAATGCGGCCAGGATGAACATATTTTCCGGCACACTGCTTGGCAATACAGTTTGCGCTATCCATGTATTCATGCCTGTAGCACCGCCCACACGGCCAATAGCGACAGCAGCTGTCAAAAAGATCAGTGTTTGTACCGGTACACCACTCCAGCTTTGCGGAGTCAAAATGCCGCCGATCTTAGGCATTGCCATCCCCATAGCAATAAATAACGTTACCCAGCCAATATCAATGCCATGCAGCGTGTCAGTCATCCAGAGGATAATAGCCAGTGTTACCCAAACGGCAGTACGTAATTCTTTGCCGCTCATCGGTCCCATAGCTTCCAGCTTCTCTAAAATTTCAGTTTTATTGACATTGACCTCTTTGGTTGGCTTGAACATAAACAGTATCATAACCATTGTAATGATACTGGTAACGATCATTGGCAGACCCATAACTTCGAACCATTTGAGCCAGCCTACCGGTTCCGGGTCACAGCTGGCAGCCGCCAGTGGATTGATCGACGCATCACCAGTCAGAAAGATCATGGAAACCGGGATAGAAGCCGTAAAAACAGTAAAACCGATCTTAACCGCGTCTTCACGGGGAATGTCCGCGCTTTTTACCACAACAGCCATGACCGACATAATGAGAAAAGCGCGCGGCCAGGGATGCGGAATCAATAAGGCCAGAATGAACGTCAGAGCAAAGATAGAAACGATAATACTTTTAAAAGACGAAACATATTTTACGATGAACTTATAAGCGATCCTCTCACCTAAACCTGATTCTTTCACCGCCACCGCAATAAGATAAGCGCCGATGATCAGATACATCATAGAAGTAGTCCAGGTAGAAAAAATCAATGTTGTTGGCGCAACTTTAAAAACTGCTAAAAGCAAAAGATACAGACCTGAGACATAACCGGGCTGAGCAATACCAAAGCCCAGAAAATCACTGTCATCAGAGAAAAGGCCATACACATCTGTCCTGTGCGTTCCAAGCCGGGAATGTTAGCAAAAAAGATGACCACAGCTACGATGATACCTAAAATAAAACCTATAATCGGTTTATTCTTTCCCATAATTGTCCTCCTTAAAAATATCCAATCAAAGTCAGATAATGTGGTTAAGGCGTTTAAAACGCCTTAACCAGCAGAATCATTCAATCCTGTACGGTAAAATCAGGCAAGAATTTTTTTACATCGACTTCCATAAATTTTGCGCGTTGGAATCTTGCTTTCTGATTAAACGGAACTGTCGCGTCATAAATAGTTTTGCAGGCAATACCATGATCGCGGATCGACCAGCTGCAGGCAGGATCATTAGACGGATCAAGCGGATGGCAGCGTACGCCGGGGATTGTTACGATATCGACATCGGCCTGCATTCTGGTAGTCATCGCCCATAGCACATCGTTAGTATCAAAAATATCGACATCTTCATCAACTAAAATCACCTGCTTCAATTCCGGGAAAGCAGAGAAAGCAAGCAGTGCAGCCTGACGCTGACGACCCTCGTCACTGGGAACGGTCTTTTTGAACTGGATAACGGCAATAAATTTACCGCCGCCGGAGGAATGTGCATAAACATTTTGTACACGGCCCGGCATAGCTCTTTCCACCATATCAAGGATCGACGCCTCAGTCGGGATACCGGCCATGCTTACATGCTCTTCGGAAGGTCCAATGCAGGTTTGCATAATCGGATTTACTCTGTGAGTAACAGCTTTTACTTTGATAACAGGTAATTCTGCATTGGCAGGCCCGGTATAACCGGGAAATTCCGGCATCGCTTTACCGGTATTGGAATTCTGGTCCTCGCGAACGCGCGCGCCTACCAAAAGCTCGCCTTCGATGACGTATTCGGCGTTGGCGATACATTTTTCATCGATCGTCACACAGGGAGCTAATTCAACAGCCTTACCGCGGATTGCTCCGGCAATAGATAATTCATTGAAGCCAAGCGGAGTTGTCGGCGGCTCAAAGCAGGAAGCGATCTCAATAGCCGGATCGACACCGATACTGATGGAAATTGGCAGCGGTTTGCCTAAAGCTTCGGCCTTTTCACGGAAAGCGCCCAAATGCCGGGCCCCCGGTGTGAAAAACATGGAAATTTCGTCTTTGCTCTGCAGGCAAAGTCTATGGATCGTAACGTCAGATTCACCGGTTTCGACATCGGAAGCATAGCACATACCCAAAGTTACATACGGTCCTGCATCTTCCGGAGTATTGGTAGGAGCCGGGATCAATTTACGGATATCAAAGCCTTCGTCAGTAGCCAGATGCACGACTTCCTGGCATTGAGCTTTCGCTTTATCAACGACCACTGGAGCAATGGCATTTTTTACAGCGTCACGCATCATAAAACCTAATTTTTCAGGTTTACTATTCAAAAGATAGCCTACACGTTTACGGCTGGCTAATAAACCAATAACTACTTTTGCACCTTGGTGTCCTTTCACATTTTCAAAAGTCATAGCCGGCCCCGTTTTAGTAGGACGGGCAACAGTGCCGCCTGCACCCACATAACGATAAACGCCAGCCAGTTCTGCAGAAGGGTCAACCTCTACATCAGTATGTACCATTTGTCCGGGAATGCTTTCCAGTAATTCCAACGCAGATCTTAAATCAATAACTTCTTTAGTCATAAAAATAACCTCCTGACTTTTTGTTGAGTGTTACCTCACAATTTGATAATAGATTGTGGTGTAACAATACAGTCAAGAGGTTTTTAAAAAAATTTTTATTATTTTTTTAAGGTAACAGGAGCCTGCAGCATACAGAAATCTACGCCTGTTTCCTGCTTATAAAAGGTAGTATCAAGCAGACACACGTCGATGATATCCCCTGCCAGTTCATAATTATTTTTAGCCAGCCACTGCATCAGCTTTTCCAGATGCTCAGTATCATAAGGCATACCATACTTATACATGCACACATATTCTCCGGCCGGGATCGTAAGTGTATTTTCGTGCTCCTTGTTCCATACCGGCAAAAATATACAGGACCCGGCTCCCTGAAGCCACTTATTTTTTTCCACACCAGACTTTTTGATGATAGAACCAAAACCGCCTGACGGAACCATTTCACGTTCAAAGATACGCTGCCACAAATCCATTAATGTCGTGTGCAGGTTATCTTTATCAATAGGCTGCAGCCACTCTTTAAAAATCGCCTGACGTGCATCTATATAGCGTACAAAAGGCAGCGACATCCTCATCATCCCTGCATCTACGGCTTCTTCATACAGATCAATCCTTTGATTGAGGTATTCGCGCAAAGTATTGAGCTTGGCAATTTGATTCATAATATACTGTTTTTGTTTCTCCAAAAGATACATTTCGTTTTCCGGCGTCCGTTCCTGAAAATGCTGTTGGATATCTTTCAGACTGATTCCCAACGATTTAAGGAAACAAATCTCTCGTAAATATGGTATCTGGTGTTTACAATAATAACGGTAACCGTTGGTATCGACCTTCGCCGGCTTAAATAAATCAATATTATCGTAATGAATAAGGGTCTGTCTGGTAATTCCGTGCAGTTTTGCCATTTCGCTTATAGAAATATAAGTGCTCATCAAGACCACCTCACCCCATTTTTTTATATTATATAATAGTTTAGGGTGTATTGTAACAATACAGTTTATGAAAAACCTATTCCAAAATAAAAACCCTCTGACCTAAGTCAGAGGGTTTACTGTCAGTTTGGTAGCGCCAACGAGAATCGAACTCGTGATTTCGCCTTGAGAGGGCGACGTCTTAGCCGCTTGACCATGGCGCCATTGGCTCCGGGACTAGGGCTCGAACCCAGACAAGATGATCCAGAATCACCTGTGCTACCATTACACCATCCCGGAATTGTGTTGAACACAAGGGTTATTATAACTCACTTTGCCGCGATTGACAAGTACTTTTTTTACTTTTTCTTACATTCCCTTATTATAAGTGAACGTATCCAGAGTTTCATTGATCTTTTTAGCCAAAGATTCCGGCAGTCCTTCAATATTGACGTTGAGGAATCCGCGGACGATAGTAGCAGTAGCTTCTTCTTCGTCCATTCCTCGCGCCATCAGATACTCGATCTCTTCAGGAGCGATGCGGCCCACAGCAGCCTCGTGGCTGAGCTCGGCATTACCTGTAAATGCATCCAGCTCAGGTATGGCAGAAATATAACCTTTATTACTGAGCATCAAGCCATTACATTCCAAATGGGCACGAATGCCTTCGGCACGACCTGTAAGATTGCCGCGGTTGATGATCTCACCGCCGGTAGAAATAGTACGGGTCACGATTTCGGCACGGGTACCAGGCACCTCTAACAGCGCCTTGCCGCCGATATCAAGATGCGACCCCTCCGGTGCCACTAAAATAGAATTTAAGCGTGCCACAGCGCCTTCGCCTACCAGCTTGGTAGTAGGATACATCTGCACATCTTTTACTTTTTCCATGCAGACATAATTAGAAATAAACTGGCCGCCTTCTTCGATGATCGTTACGCTGCGAGGACGCACAGCAATGTTTTCGCCCCAGCTGTGGATCATGGTAAAGGTCAGCTTAGCATTTTTTTCAACATAAAATTCACTGATACCGATATGCACGCCTTTTTCAACACCGGGATCACTGGCACAGCCAGAGATGATATTAAGCTCAGCGCCTTCTTCTACAATAACAATGTTATGAACACGCTGCAGCTGCTCCTCGTGACCGATAAAAACGCAGGCCTGCAGCGGAGCTTCTATCTTCTGCCCGGCTTTGACTCTGATAAAATATCCCTGTTCCTGCTCCAATGCAGTTTTAGCAGTATATTTATCAGTATCTGCCTTCACGGCATTCCACCAGTATTTTTTGACAAGTTCAGGATATTTTTTAGCGGCGGCGCCGGTATTCATCAATTCCAGCGGCAGCTGCGGCTTTACTTCGGCCTCAATAGGCGCATTGTCGACCTGAATAAAGCTGGCGCTGCGATTCTCCCGCTCCAGATCGATACCAACATGCTCCAGCCGTTCTTTCCCTGCTGCTGAAAGCTCGGCGGTACTTTGCACATGCTGTTCGTTATTATCATCAAATTTTTCCAAATCGATATCATTGCCAAAAGCAGCTTTTTTAACCAGCGCTTCCTGCAGATTTACCTGTTCACTCATTTCATTCCCCTCCTGCAGCCGCCATTCACACATTTCTCATAACCGGTCTTGCTGATACAGCTCAATACATCCAAAGGATCGCCGCTGGTACAGCTTAAAGTGCCTTGATACAAAATATGAGCATGCGAAGCCGGCACATACTTCAAAATATGCCCGACATGAGTAATAATCAAACCGCTGCGCTGACTGCTGAGCGGATTATAAGTGTCACAGTCAAGATTATGAGCACAGCAGGGTTTATCACAGCCGGTGCCGCCACAGGGCTCGTTATGCAGAATGTAGTTGGCAGCCCGTCCTACAAGTGCGATATTTTCCACGTCGACACCTGATTCAGGTTCATCTAAAAGCAGCAGCTCAGGTTTTTGCGCCATCAGCTGCAGAAGCTCGGAACGTTTCAGTTCACCACCGCTGAAACCTTCATTGACACTGCGGTCGAGAAAATCAGCCAAACCCATCCATCTTGCCATTTGCTCCGTTTCCTGAGGCGTAGCTCCACAGATCTCAATCATATGGCGCAGCGACAAGCCGCGGATCGTCGGCGGACGCTGGATCATTACGCCTACACCTAAACGAGCCCGCTCATAACAAGGAGCTTCGGTAATATCATGACCTTTAAAATAGATTTTACCGCTTAATACCTCATAACGTTCAAAGCCCATGATCGTCCCGATCAAAGTAGATTTACCGGTACCGTTAGGCCCGAATAAAACATGGACCTCACCCGGTTTAATGTGCAGGTTAATATCGTGAAGAATCTGTCTGCCTTGTACGGCAACAGACAGATTTTCTATTTTCAGCATAATTGTATCCCTCTTTCCGAAATTTTTACTGATTTATTATAACATACAATGCCAGCAAAAACCATACTCTAATTGTAGGAATTAAATCATCACACTTCCTGCGCAAGATAGAATTTTCAGACTTACTGTGTTAGAATAATCTTATTCAAACATTTGGGCAGCACTATCCGGCAACTCAAACTATAAATTTACAGGCAGGCACGTGGAGGTTCTATGCATCAGTATTTATTTCACATCGGCGATTTTCCTATCCGTATGTACGGTTTAGTTCTCTGTATGAGCATTTTTTTAGCAACTGGTGTTGCTTACTTTCTGGCCAAACAGGATGGCCGCTGGCAGCAGCATATCCTGGACATTGGTATTTACGGCGGCTTTGCCGGTTTGATCGGCGGACGCCTCTGGGATGTATTCTTTTTCGACTGGGATTATTACCAGCATCATCTGCTGGAGATACCTTTTGTCTGGCAAGGCGGCATGGCAATACAGGGAGGCGTCATCGCCGGCGTTCTGGCAGGCATCTGGTACTGTAAACGGCATCAGATCGACTGGCTCGCTTTAGCCGATATCGTCTGTCCCGCAATTTTGATCGGTCAGGCAATCGGCCGTATGGCCAACCTGCTGAACGGCGATGCTTTCGGAACGCCTACAGGCAGTAATTTTGGTCTTTTATATCCGGAAGGTACGCTGGCTTTTAAAACCTATGGCGCCGTTCCTTTATGGCCAGCCGAGGTTTGGGAAGGCCAGCTGGATATCGTTATCTTCGCGCTCCTGCTTTTATTCCGCACTACTGATCACGCTAAAGGGCAGGCCATGTGTCTGTATGTAATGCTGTATTCAGCTGTACGCTTTGGTCTGGAAATGCTGCGCGGCGATTATGTCGAGCCCTTCTTATTTGGTTTAAAATCGGCCCAGGCTACCAGCCTTTGTTTTTTCCTGACCGCTTTAGGCTTCTTCCTCTATTTTGGCTGGCGTGAAAAACACACTGAAGCTGTACCGCAGATAACTAATAAAAAACGCAGTAAAAAATAAAAATGCACATATTAAAGAGGCCGGCTATATGCCGGCCTCTTTTGTTTAATAGAATAACATAAAAACAAAACGCAGCAGGAACATCGCGCTCAAACCACGCACCAACCAGGAAACCTCTGACCATTTGCCTACTGCCAATTTAACAAAGCTGAACATAATAAAACCGATCGCAATACCATCGGCGATATTATAACCGAAACACATAATCATCATTGTAAAATACGCAGGCACGGCAACTTCCAGATTCCGCCAGTCAATATCGCCAATATCCGATGCCATCATAATACCGACCATGATCAGCACCGGAGCAGTAGCCGCAGCAGGCACCATACCCAGCAGCGGCGCCAGAGATACGCTCAGCAGAAATAATAATGCCGTTACAACAGAAGCAAAGCCTGTCCTGGCGCCTGCCGCCACACCTGTGCTAGACTCGACATAAGTCGTTACCGTCGATGTTCCAAAAAAGGCTCCCATCACGGTAGCAGTCGCATCTGCCAATAAAATCCGTTCGCCATTGATGATATTGCCATCCTCATCAACAAGATTAGCCCTTGAAGCAGTCGCCAGCACAGTACCGATCGTGTCAAACATATCGGCGATCGTCATTGTGATCATCACTGAAAACAATGAAAAAATCATAACTCCGACTCCCTTAGAAATATCAAACAGCTGCACAAAACCGCTCAGGCACTTGCCAAAAGTTTCACTCAAATCACCAATAGGCATCGAACCTGGCAGATGCAGCCCCAACTGCCAGCCGCTGAAAAATTGCAGATAACAACCCAACATCGAAGTAATAATAATACTGAGCAGCATCCCGCCTCTTGTCCCGCGCAGTAAAAAACCGATATTCAGAAAAATCCCTACCAATGCCAGCTTCGCTGAATCATTGGCAAAAGTCAGCGCAGGAATGATACTGCTGTCCAGTTTCATGCTGTCACCCAACGGGATAAAACTTCCCGGATTGGCTGAAAAGCTAAGCAAGGATGCATTTTTAAACCGATGTACAAAATGAACATCCCTATACCGATGCCGATCGCTTTTTTCAAATGCATCGGTATTTCCGAAATGATCCTGCTGCGCAGTCCGGTAACAGAAACCACAACAAAAATAATACCTGACAGCAGTACCGCTCCCAAGCCCTGCTCCCAGGTATAACCCATGGCCCCGCATAAAGTATAGGCAAAGAAGGCATTAATCCCCATTCCCGGAGCCAACCCAAAAGGAGCATTGGCGTATAAGGCCATCAGCAGTGTACCTGCAGCCGCAGCCAGGCAGGTGGCCAGCATTACCGTACCTTTATCCATACCGGCAGCAGCCATGATCTGCGGATTGACGAAAATGATATACGCCATCGTCACAAAGGACGTAATTCCTCCGATCGTCTCACGCTGCCAAGTGGTTTTACGCTCCTGAAACTAAAAAAAACTTGCTACAAAATCATTCATTTGCCGCTTCCTCCGGTCATTTTTACATTTCACAAACTGTTCAAAGGTTTGCCCTTTTTCTGTCAAATGTCTGTTGTATACTTAAAGCATAGCAAGTGATGAACTTGCTACACCCTTCCCATCAAATTCATCATAAACAGCTTTCCTATGGAGAAACCGTTCGCTACCATCCCCAGCGAACGGTTTTCTCTTTGTCCGCAGAACACTGAAAATAAAGTCGTGCCGTATAGCACGACTTTATTTTTTTACGGCTTCAGCAACGGCTTTCATACAGGATACCAAAGATCCTTTTTCACGATGATGATTGATACACTCGCAGCACTTGCCATGACGCACACAGTCCACCATTTTACAGGTACAGTTGGCTTCGTTGCAATTCACCATTTTCATACCTCCCCTGATACTGATTTATCTATATCTGCGTAAAGGACACAGAACCTCTGCATATTTACCCTTGGCATTCTGCAGAGTAATGTTAACAGCCCACATAGGCATTCCAGCATCATCCTCAGTATGCGTACACTGAAACAACCGCTTCCCGCCAATAAATTTAATGATATCTTCCAATTCCAAAAGCAGAACCAAATCCTCACGACTATAGGCATCCAGCCCCTCGTCTGAAAAAAAGACTGTCGCTACTACCAGCTCGTCCATCTGCCAGCATTCCAGGACGTAGGGCCTGCCGCCAATGATCGAGCCTTTGTAATAACCGATATCAAGCACACCGTCAGCATCCGGTTCGTAGGGGGAAGGGATATATTCACTTCTATTGGGAACAGGGAATTTTATTGCTTGCATAATACACTCCTAGATTATTTGTATTGATTCAGAACTTTTTTACAATATTTGACAAAATCTTTTTTGACATTTGCAGGCTCCGTCACTTTAACTTTATTTCCAAAGCCGAACATCCAGCCGTAAAAAGCCTGGTCAACAACGGCAGTACCTTCGATGACACTTGTTTCTTCCTTACTTTTTTTCACTTTACTGTCAGCCAGATATTCCAGCACGACCGGCACTATTTCGTTACTGCAGCGTAATTCAACGGGACATAACAACTCAGCATCATCATATTTCTGTGCTTTCAAGTTTTCTCTCAATGTTTCGGCCTGATACCTGCTGGCTAACCGAGCCAGCTTGTCTACCAGCTTCTGGGCCTTATTTTGGGTAATAGCAGAAGATTTAACCACTGCTTCTGCCAGCAGCTGCAGCTCAGACAGCGTAAAAAGCCTGCTGCCAATTCTATAAATATTGGCTCTGCTGCGTGTAGCAATAACATCCAAGCCAAAAGCCTGCAGTGTAGCGATATCGTCATACAAGCTTTTCCGTTCGGCAGGTATTTCCAGCTCTGCCAATCTTTCGATCAGCTGCTGTACTGTAAGTACATGCTTTTCGTCAGTTTCTTCAAGCAGAATCTGCTGCAGATACAGCAACTTTGCTTTTTGATTTGCTTTTTTTGACATAATCCGCACCTTCTTTTCGGAAATGCTTATAATTCCACTAAATACTATATTAGCCACAAAAACTCTTTTCCCTGCCGTAGCGGTAATTTTTTTACAAAAAAATACTCTGGCCTCAGCCAGAGTACAAAATATTCTATCCCTGCACAATATACCAGCCTTTATTTTCTCCGGCCAGCAGCAAATAGGTATCGGCATTGTCCATAAAGCCCTGTAAGGCTTTTCTCTGCACAACGACCACGTTATCTTTTACCCCTGCATAGCTTTTCAGCTCGGCATAGGGCATAACGTTTTTACTGCTCCAGCTGAAGGCTTTAGGTTTGAAGCCTTCGATCTCGTCCTGCGGCAATAATTTTACCAGTTTCTTCCCGGAATAAAATACCGCTGATGTCGGATATTCGCCATACAATCCGATTTCAGCCTTCTCAGGATACTTGTTCTGCAGCTGCAGTGCCAGCTGCTTGCCTGAACGCAGGCCGCTCAACGGCACTGCCACCGTGGGAATCAGCGCCAGATTGAAAAACAGAGCCATTGCGGCAACAGCTGCCGTCAGATATTTTTTATTACAGCTTTTAACAGCATACACCAGCCCAAGGCCTGCCAGTGCTGTCAGCAACACTAAAAATTCATCCTGTACCGGAGCTATGCCCTTAAAACGACACCAATAAACTGCTCCTGCTAAAACAGCGTAAAATAATCCGTGGAACAGCAAATAGCCGCGGCTGAACACTCTGGAACCTTTGACCGCCAAGTAACGGCCTAACAGTAACGCTGCCGGAAACAAAAGCGGGTATGTATAAGTGATATACTTTGTAGCCATATTCTGAAAAAAAACAAACACTATAGCCGCCCAGAGCAACAGAAACACAGTTAAATCATCAGGCCGCTGCCAGCTTCCCTGTTTTCTGAATTTCTGCCACAGACACTGCGGCAGAAACCCGCTCCAGGGAAACAAAGCCAGAATATTTACAAGAGTATAATAATAAATGACATTGTCACGGGGGTGTTCGGAAACAGTAGCCCGCAGCAAGTTATGCGTTCCCAAAAAAGTTTTTGTAAAAGCATCGCCATGTAAACTGATCATGGCCAGATACCAAGGCAGCCCTATGATCAGAAACAGCAAAGTACCGCTGCAGAGCTTCATTTGTTTCAATTCCTGCCAGCTTTTAGTAACAGCCAGAAACAGAAATATGATAAGCCCCGGCAGCAAAAAACCGATTGGCCCTTTGGTCAGCGTTGCCAAAGCGGCGCCGGCATACATCACGTAATAATACTTTTTCTGCGGCGTACTGTAGCCCAAATAAAAGAAAAGCAAGACCGCGCTGAAAAAGAAAAATAAGATCGCATCAGTGATGACTGATTTGCTGATCAGGAAAAATTCAACTGATGTTAAAAGCACTAAACCACTGTAAAAAGCAGTTTTATCATCAAAAAGTTTTTTTGCGCCCCAGATAAGCAGCCCCAGAACTGCCAAACCAAAACAGGACGGAAAGAAACGGGCAGCGAATTCGGTAAAGCCGAATATTTTGAACCCCAATGCCGTCAGCCAGTAAAAAAACACCGGTTTATCAAACCAATATTGTCCGTAAATCTGCGGCGACAGCCAGTCTCCCGATACCACCATCTCCTTAGCGGTCAGCGCGTAATTTGACTCTACCGAGTCTGTGATCAGTAAAGATCCGTTAAACACAAATAATAGCAATAATGCAGCCAGCCAAAAAACAGTCCAACTTTTCCTGCTCATAAAACAACTCCTTGCCTTTATTTCAGCCTTATCATAAAAAATGCGGCTGAAAATAACCTGAAACAAGGAGTTGTTATTTTTAATATTGTACCGTTAATGGCAGCTTGACAATAAAGCTGCTGCCGCCATTTTTTTTACTCTCAACTTCAATCGTCCCATGATGCTGCTCAACGATCAGCTTGGCAATCGGCAATCCTAAGCCAAAACCGCCTTCAGCACGCGTCCTTGCTTTATCGACCCGGTAAAATCTTTCAAAAATCCGCTCGATATCTTGGGTATCAATGCCAATGCCTTCATCCTCGACCTTGATAACAAGCTGGCGGTTTTGCCGCAGTGCACTGACTGTGACCGTCCCTCTAGCCGAATACTTGATAGCATTATCAACTAAAATCGTCAGCAGCTGTTCCAAACGCATCCGGTCGCCCCAAATGATCAAACGTTCCTGTGCCAGCCGCTGCTCCAGCTTTAAGCCCTTCTGTTCTGCCAGCATACTTAAAGTACCAAGTGTCTGCTCAAACAGCACGTTAAAATTGACCTGCTCCAGTTTAAGATCACCGGCGCCAGCGTCATTGCGGGCCAGTGACAGCAACGCTGCAACCAGATTATTCATCCGTTTTATTTCTATGCGCATTGTTTTCAGAGTATCGACAGTAAATTCACTAAAATTACTGTCCGTATCCCCTTCCATACCCTCTGCGGCTATCCCCATTACTGTAAGCGGAGTCCGCAGTTCATGTGAAGCATCGGCAACAAATTCACGCTGACGTTTAAACATTTCCCTGATCGGCTTAATACTACGCCCTGCCAGGTAATAACCGACGCCGGCTCCGCAGCAGATAAAAAACAGGCTCATCAGAACAAGCCAGAGGATCTCGCCCTTTTCTTCATAATAATAGTCGCTCAAATCCTTAAACATATATAAAGTTGCAACACTGGCATTTCCGTCCAGTATCTGATCCCTCCCAATAAGGTAGATCCACAGCCGGTCATTTGCATCGCGCAAAGTTACCCATTTTACTTTTCTGTCATGCTGCGGCCACTCACTGCGCAGTGCCAGTAATTGTTGACCAACGGGACTGCCGCTGACCTGATCGTGCAGCAGCACATCCGAACCCGGCTGCAGCATATAAGCCAATTCCCTGCCGACTTCAATAGAGTGCTTGGACACCGGCAATTCACCGCTTGCTACAAACTCCTCCCCTTCATGGATGATCAGTTCGCGCATCTCCTGCTTTTCATGCGTCAGCACAGAATGACCCAACAGAATAATGCAGCCTGTAACGATCATTACTACTAGCAGTGAAAAAATACCTGTATAAATAATGGTGAGCTTTAAACGTAATTTATCAAACATCCTCTACCTCTAACATATAACCGACACCACGAACAGTCTTGATCAGGCTTTCTGCTCCGATAGATGCCAATTTCAATCGCAGCGAACGGATATGCACATCCAGATTATTTTCGGTAACATCGCCGTCTATACCCCAGACACGTTCCAAAAGCAGCTCCCTCGGCAAAATCTGCCCTGCATTGATCAATAACAGTTCCATCAGCTTAAACTCACGTGGGCGCAGCTGTATCTTCTTGTTTTTATAGCCTACAGTATAGTCTTTAACGGCTAAGGTAACACCTTTACAGACATAATCCTCCTGCTTATAGCTGCCCTGACGGCGCACCAAGGCATGCAGCCTGGCCAACAGCTCGGCCATTTCAAACGGCTTGACCAAATAATCATCGGCGCCTTCGTTAAGGCCGACCACCTTATCTTCCACACTGTCACGAGCTGTCAGCAGCAAAATTTTGCCCTGGTATTCTTCTGCACGCAGACGTTTACACAAAGCTATGCCATCAAGCTTCGGCATCATCCAGTCCAAAATCAAAACATCATAGCCGTCACGATAACACTGCTCATAAGCAGCCTCGCCGTCTTCCACCCAGTCAGTTTTGATATTTTCCTTTTTCAGCAGATTCTGCAGTAGTCGTCCCAGATTTTTATCATCTTCAGCTAACAGTATTTTCATTGCGTTCACCTCTCTGGCAACTTATACTATACCCATATTAAAATTAGCTGAATTTGCGATAAATCCTGCAAAAAAAAGGACGCCGCAGCGTCCTTTTTTAAAAAATTATTCGGCTGTATCTGCCGCAAGCTTTTTACCCGGCTGCAGCACAGCTACAACGGCGTAAGTCAAAATGCAGGCAAACCATTCCATATAAATAACATTCGGGAAAATACGTACTGCCGGTACAAACTGCCACAATACCAGCATGATAAAACCGACCAGCAGTGTCCAGAAACCGGCAGCCTTACAGCTGTACTGCGGGAAAAACAACGCCACAATAACAATAACACTGAAAGCAGCCGTCAGGCTGAGACCAATCATGATCGTTCCCAAAATGCTGGAAACACCCATCGCCATACCCAGCGTCAGTACGCCGGAGATCACAATGCACAGACGCATCATCGTCAGCTGCTTGGCATCTGAACATTTAGGGTTGATAAAACGTTTATAAATATCGTTGGAAAACAGAGTACCCGCTGAAAGCAGCAGGTTACAGGCAGTTGAAACATCGGCCGCCCACAAAGCAGCCAGAGTAACGCCCGCCAGTACAGGCTGCAGCCCGACAATGACCTGCGGCAAAGCCAAAGCTGCCTGAGCGTCAGGATACATGGATTTGGCACAAATACCCAGCAGTGCCGCCAAAACGCCTACCGGAAGCATGATAATACCGCCCCAGACAAAGCCTTTTCTTGCAGTAGCGGCATCTTTAGCACCCAGTGAAATCTGCAGAATACTCTGCAGCGACAAATTCACTGTAACCAAAGTAATTACCCAGCTGGCAATCGTTTTCAGCCCAACCCCTTCGGTAAAGCTGAACCAAGGGACGTTAGCGGGCAGTGTCTTGGCCAGAGTATCAATGCCGCCAACCTTATCCAACTGGATAAAGGTAGCTACCACGATCCCAAAATAAATCAAAATAATGTTTAGAACATTTGTCAATGAAGCCGACCACATACCGCCGATAAAGGTGATACTGATAAAAGTAATCGCGCTGACCAGCATACCTGTTTTAAAATCAAAAACCTCTGGCATGATAGCATGCAGGATACTGCCGCCGGCGATATATTGCAGTGAAATAATTACCAATTGGATAACGATCTGGCAGAACACGCCCAAAATAACGGCATTCGTGCCATGATGTCGTTCGATAAGTTCAGAAATAGTAGTGATGTTTTGCTCGCGGTATTTCTTCGCCATAAAAATACCCATCACGATAGCGCCTATTGCCCAGGCAATAGTATACCAGCCGGCAGATAAACCGACCCTGAAAGCATGCTCTGAAACACCGATCGTCGAAGCCCCGCCAACAGCCAGACCGATGATCGTGACTGCGATAAGCGGCGCCGATAATCTGCGGCCTGCCAGCGCATAATTTTCCGCATTGCCTTCGCTGCGCTTTTTAGCAAACCAACTGATACCGAACAATGCTATGATGTAAAGTATCAGTATCGCTAAAGAAACTGACATAAAAATACCCCTCCCGATTTTTTGGCAATAAAAAACGCCCGCTATTGTGGACGGCCAAAGAGTAACTTTATTGTACGCAAAGTTTACATTAAAGTCAAGCAGAACTTACACAATTTCACACAAAACTGCTGTACAGGAATATAATATGCACATTTGTTTTTGCAGACAACACCTATTGCTTTTTCATATAAAAGAATCCTTGCACAATAATTTATACAGTGATATAATTAATTGTGTTTGTTTTACTGTGTCTTTGATTATAATTATTAATTTTAACAATTTATTTGTGAATATTAGAACCTAAGGGAGATGATTATCATCGGCAGGAAATCACGCAACACAGATCAGGCCTTAATTAAGGCGGGCATAGAATTAATTGCTCAGGGTAATTACGACCCGACTGTACGCGCTATTTGTACTTTAGCAAACGTTAACCAGGGTATGTTTGTTTACTACTTTGGTTTTAAAGAAGAATATATGAAAGTCCTTTTTCAAAAAATTTACGAAGATTATCTTTCCAAATTGCAGGATTATCCTGAAAAGGATGCCAAAGCCGCTATCCAGCTGCAGCAGATCTTCTACCGTATGACAAAATATTTTATTGAAAACTTCAATACGGCAAACTTTCTGACTGAAGCCTTATATCACAGCAAAGCTGCCTCCTATTTCACAAACTACCGCGTCCAGCATTTTATCTTCCTCCGCACACTTATCGAACAGGCCCAGCGTGAAGGCGATATCTGCAGCGATATGAACAGTTATGAAATCTACACGACTTTGCAGAGTATACTGATCCAGCCGATAATTATCAAAAATAATATCTTACAGCAGCATAAAAACGAACCGCTGATGGATAAACTAAAACTTATTGACGTTTCCTCAGAAAGCAGTCTGCAAAAAAGGCTGCGCGTTGCTTTTAAAGGCCTGCGCCCCTGATAAACGCCTCTGACAATATTTAAAAAAGCAGTTGACATTTTTCCAGAATCATATATAATAATATCGTTGCTTAGTAATCCAAGCAGCTTCAATGACTCCGTAGCTCAGTTGGATAGAGCGTTTGACTACGAATCAAAAGGTCGCAGGTTCGAATCCTGCGGGGCCACCATTGCCATTGACGCATTCCTTTCCGGAATGCGTTTTTTTATTGCCCGCGGGCACCGACATGCCTGTCCGATACCAGCAACTTTCCCGCTCCCATTTTTGCTTTTCTTTAATATTTTTAATATTAAAGCTTGAAAATAATGCTATAATAAAATTAAATATCTATTTTATCCTAAAGACTGGACCGTAAATAAGCGGAGGGCATTATGTTGAATATACCTCAGGAAAAACTTACAGCAATAAAAAATTTTGCACACCAATATATCTTTAAGCTGCTTTGTCAGCAGGACATTCCCTTTATCCTCGCTCATCTCGACCCGCAGCTAATCGGCATCGGTGCCGCTGAGCACAATTATTATGATACACCACAGACAGCAAAAGATTTTATTCTTTCACTGGAAGGGCAGATTCCCGCCTGTGAATTATTGAATGAAGAATGGACTATCCTCCCGCTGGCACAAGGCCTCTATCTTGCCCAAGGGCGTCATTATCTTACCTCCGACGAGGATCAGCAGCTACTCGTTCAGACACATCAGCAGGCAACGATCGTCATACGCGATCTGGGCAGTGATTTCAGCTATGTCTACATCAATCTTTCCCATCCCTATCAGGAATTGCAGGGTACAGAAAACTTTCCTTTTCAGGTAGGCTCGCAGACTTATAAATATATGGAAGCAGAGCTTAACAAAGCCAAAGAACAACTGCAGCAAAAGCAGCAGCAAATGGAAGTCGTACTGCATTCTGTCAACGGCGGCGTCAAATCCAGCAATGACGACGATACCTATTCTTATGCCTATATCAGCGAAGAGCTGCCTGGTATGTTTGGTTATACTATGGAAGAATTCAAAAAATTTACCGGCAACAACGCTATGGGAATGGTCTATCCACCGGATCTGCCCAGGGCTTTGGCTGACTGCAACGAATGTTTTAAGGACGGAAATCCTACTTACTCGACAAAATACCGCGTGCCCTGTAAAGACGGCAGCCTGAAATGGGTCATGGACAGCGGCCGTAAAACAAAAACTCCTGAGGGCAATACGATCATCAACAGTATTTATCTGGATATAACAAAAGATGAAGAAGCCAGCCAAAGCGAGCTGAATCACGAACGCCGCACCAAACAGCAGTATTATGACCTGCTTTCAAGCATCAACTCTAATTACTATTTCATCTATCTTGTTAATCTTGAAGACGGTTCCGGTATCCCTCTGCGCCTGCCGGAAACAGAGTGCGCTGTTTTTACAAGCTACAGTACCAACGGCCTGTATGATATCGAACCGCTGGTACGCAGCCATTTTCATCCTGATGACAGCGCCAAGATTTTAGAACATTTCTCTCTGTCCGGTCTGCGCAGGCAAAAAAAGGACCGTCATATCGATTTTGCCCTGGAATGCCGCAGCCGCCTTTTTGGTTCCGAATATCGCTGGACCGCCTTTAATTCGACCTTGCTGGCTCAAAGTGACGGTTATCATCAGATTATTCTTACCCTGCGCGATATCCACGAGGATAAATTGAAAGAACTGCGGGAACAGCAGGCTTTACAGGAGGCCTTTGACGCCGCTAAAGCTGCCAATATGGCTAAAAATGAATTTCTTTCGCGTATGAGCCATGATATCCGTACCCCAATGAACGCCATTATGGGGATGACTGCCATTGCCGGTAAATATCTGGACGACAAAGACCGTATCCAGGATTGTCTTGCCAAAATAACTACTGCCAGCAATCATCTTTTGAACCTGATCAACGAAGTGCTTGATATGGCTAAAATCGAAAGCGGCAAGCTCAATCTTCTGGAGGAAGATTTTTCTATCAGTGCAATGCTGCAGGAATTGCTTGATTTGATCAATCCGCAGCTTTTAGTGAAAAAACATCATTTCACTCTGACTAAGGCACCGGAACTGCGCGATAATGTTCTGGGCGATAAGCTGCGCTTGAAACAGCTGCTGCTCAATATCTTAGCCAATGCCATCAAATATACGCCTCCATATGGCAGTATTTCTTTAGAGGTACGCGAAACACACTCCCGGCTCCACGATACTATTGGCTACGAATTTATTATTACAGATAACGGCATCGGTATGGACTCTGAATTCGCCGCCAAAATTTTTGAACCGTTCGCCCGTGCGTCCGATTCGCGAACCAGCGAAATAGAAGGTACAGGGCTGGGAATGACCATCGCCCTCAACATCGCCCGTATGATGAACGGCACAATCGATGTCCAAAGCACCTTAGGCAAAGGCTCGGCCTTTAAGGCTACGGTTTACCTGCGCCCGCACCAGCAAATACGCAGCAGCAAGGCTTCAGCGCCTGCCGCCGGCATCGACAGTCTGCAGGAAATAAGCTGCCGTGGCAAACAAGTCCTCCTTGTTGAAGACAATGAACTTAATCTGGAAATAGCTGTAGAACTATTAAAATATGCCGGACTGAATATCACCACTGCCAAAAACGGTCTGGAAGGGCTGGATAAATTTAAAGCCGCACCTCCCGGGACCTATGCCCTGATATTGATGGATATCCAAATGCCCGTTATGAATGGCCTGGAAGCGGCTAAAGCGATCCGCGCCCTGCCTGTTAAAGATGCCCAAACTGTGCCTATCGTCGCGATGACGGCCAACGCTTTTCCTGAAGATATTGCCGCCACCTTGCAGGCAGGAATGAATGAACATCTCAGTAAACCGATCGATTTAGAGCAGTTTCATAGCATCCTGCAAAAATGGTGTCAGTAAATTTAACAAAAATTGTTGACAACAGCACTGCAATCAGATATAATATCATCGTTGCCTAAAGATTTAGGCAATCTCAATGACTCCGTAGCTCAGTTGGATAGAGCGTTTGACTACGAATCAAAAGGTCGCAGGTTCGAATCCTGCCGGGGCCACCAGAAATTTAAGCTCACTTCTTGCGAAGTGAGCTTTTTTGTTTGCCTATTTATTTTACGAAGGCCGCAGCGGGATCGTAAAGCTGAAAGTACTGCCTGCCCCTAAGGTACTGACAGCGCTTACTGTTCCTCCATGACTTTCGACCATCCATTTCACCATCGCCAGCCCTAAACCGGTGCCGCTGTCGTCACCACTGCTGCGGGCGGTATTGACTCTGTAAAAACGTTTCCAGATTTTTGGCAGCTCGGCTGCGCTGATCCCAATGCCATCATCGCGAACAGTACCGACCGCATTTTTACCGTCACTCTTTAAAGTAAGCCAGATCTGCCCCTGCTGCCTGCCATACTTGACCGCATTAGTCAGCAGGTTAAGCCAGATACGCATCATCAGAGTCTGATCAGCTTTAACTAAGATTCCCGGTTCGATTTCTGCCGTCAGCGTGACCGCTTTGGATTCTGCCAGCCCCTGGGCTTCCTCTGCCACCATCTCGGTCAGTTCGCTTAAATCAAATTCTTCCAAATGCAGGCTTTCTTTATGCCTGTCCGCCCGAGACAGCTGCAACAGCTGATTGACCAGCTTCGACATTTTCCCGGCCTGCTGCAGCACTCCCTGCAGTGCCTGCTGCTTGCTTTCCAGATCAGGCGACTGTAAACCACATTCAGCCTGCGCGATGATCACCGAGGTCGGTGTTCGCAATTCGTGGGAAGCATCGTCGGTAAACTGTCGCTCGGCTTCAAAAGCATCCTCAAGTCTGGCAAACATCCCGTCAAAGGTTTTCGCCAGCGTATCGATCTCATCATCAGCGCCTTCCAGTTCGATCCTTTTGGACAGATCACTGCCGCTGCTGATCTGCGCGGCTGCTTCCGTGATCCGTGTTACCGGACGAAAAGCCTTTTTAGTGATCCAGTAGCCGCCCAGGGCAGCCAGTAGGACCAGCAGCGGAAAAAACAATGCGCACTGCCGCAAAATCTTATCCCGTTCCGCATATGCAGAACTAAGCGGTACCGTTCCACGTACCCAGTAAAAATTATCAGCATGACGCGGTTTAAAATAAAAGTCATATACAAACCAGTTTTGCTGGTCACTTCCGGCCTTCTGCAGCAGCTCGTCTGCAAAGGGTGTTTCCGGCAGACCGCTGGCCACAAGGCCCGTGATCATCTGACCATTCTCGTGATATACAGCAAGCCTGACCCCGTCCTTTAAAAAATCCAGTTTCTCCAGACGCAGACGGCCATTGCTGTCGATCTTCAGTTCTTCGGCAAAATCATACACCTCTTCTTCCAGCTTGTTCTGTACACCCAACAGCAACACCTTGTCTGTTGCCAGCAAAACAGCCGTAAAAATAGCACTCAAAATTATCACGATCAACCCTGTATACCACAGGGTTATTTTCATTTTAACAGACAGCTTTTTCATAAAGTCTCCTTCAGCACATAGCCGGCGCCGCGCACTGTCTGGATAAGTTTTTTCTCAAACCCGTCATCTACTTTTTTCCGCAGATAGCGGATATATACGTCGACTACATTGGAACCGCCCTCAAAATCATAGTCCCAAACATGGTTTTCGATCGTTTCGCGTGCTAAGACTACGCCCTGATTGCGCAGCAAATACTCCAGAACAGCAAATTCTTTAGCGGAAAGCTGCAATTCGCGCCCGTCTCTGCTGACGCGGCGGCTGTTCAGATCCATTTCCAGACCACCGCACTGCAGCACGTTCGACACCTGTCCATTGCTGCGGCGCAGCAGCACCCGTAAACGCGCCACCAACTCATCAAAAGCAAATGGTTTGACTAAATAATCATCAGCCCCCAGATCAAGACCGGCGACGCGGTCTTCAACACTGCCCCGCGCCGTCAGCAGCAATACCGGCGTTTTATCGCCGGCAGTACGCATTTTTTTCAGTACCGACAGCCCATCGACTCCGGGCAGCATAATATCTAAAATAACGGCATCATAGGCTGTAAGCTGTAAATAATCAAGAGCTTCCAGACCATCGCCGCAGGCATCGACGCTGTAACCGCTTCCCTGCAGCTGCTTTTTCAGCACCTCACGCAGGTCAGGCTCATCTTCCACAAATAAAAGTCTCATAGCCGCAACCTCCTCAATTATTTTTATTATAGCACAAGCCTAAGGCTGTTTCCCTGCCAACAGTCAAATACTGCACAGCGCCCGGCCAGCCGCCTTTTTAAAATACAGGCTCCAACATATCAGCAGCAGGCCGCAGCCGATCATGATCGACTCTATCCTGACAAGATCGCTCAGCGGTCCGAAGCCAAGAATAGCAATCGGCATCATCCCCTGCGAAACAAACTGCAGCAATGCAAAAACACGCCCCATATAACCCTTTTCCGTATTAGTCTGGATCAAAACTGTCTCAGACGCTATCAGTACCGGTACAAACATCCCGCAGATGCAATCAAAGATCAGATACACCCAAAAGACCCGCGACAGTCCCATCAGCGCAAAGGTGCAGCCAAACACTGCCAACGAGACCGCTATCATCGTAATCTTGTTTTTGAACTCGCCTTTCCAGGCGACAAACGCGCCGCCCAAAAGAGCGCCCAGCGACCACAGCATTTCATTGGCCGTCAGTTTCCAAACTTCACTGCCGAAGCTCCTTACTACCATCAGCGGTGACAAAAACGCCGCCGGAGTAATCAGAACAAAAGTTACCGCATAGCAGACCAGCATTACTCTTAACAGCAGCTGTGACCAGGTGTAACGTACACCTTCCCTCAGTTCCTTCAGTACCGAACTATCAGATCTGTCCGCTGCTCTTCTTACTATTTTCAGCCTGAACATGATGGCAATGGCAATAACTGCCGTCAGCAGATCTACTAAAAAAGTCCACTGCATCCCAAACATACCCAAAATAGCGCCGCCGGCTGCCGGAGAAAGCAACAGCAGCACATTATTCGCCATCTGGTTGATACCGTTGATCCGGAGCAGATGCTCCCGTGGCACAATCTCCGGATAGAGCGCGTTGACTGCCGGAGCCTGAAACCCGCCGCCGACAGAACGCAGACAGGCGATAAAGATCAAAAAGCTTAAATTTGCAAAACCATAATGAAAAGCCACAAAAGCCAGAAGTGTCGCCAAAGCAGTAAAACCGTCCGCCAGCATGATGATCGTTTTTTTATTATATCTATCCGCAAATACTCCCGCCCACAATGAAACCAGCACCTGAGGAATCAGCGTTGCCAACGTCGACAGCGTTATCCAGAATCCGGACTCAGTCGTTACGGTAATATACCAGACGATCGAAAAGCCCACTACTGACGAACCGAACATCGACAGATTCTGGCTGATCAGGAATAAGGCGATCTGTTTTTTCCAGTTTTTATTTTCTTTCATAAAAAGACCTTGTCTTTCCTATTTTTCAATAAGCCTTCTACTAGAATTTTACAATAAAAAAGCAAATTAACGAATAAGTTTTTAAAATAAATTTTTATTAAATTTTCTTTTAATCTTCTTTTAATCTTTCCGCGTTATAATAAAGACAAAGAAAACGCCGAATAAAGAAAACGGCGCAAGGAGGTAAAAAACATGACTAGAAAAATCCTGGCGATCATCGCCGCCGCAATCTGTACATTAGCAATCACAGCAACCGCTTTTGCCGCTGAGTTCATCAACGCCGATCAGGCACGCAGCATCGCTGCACAATGGGTACCTGCCGGCAGCACTCATCTGGTAACTAAAGACGAAAGCCACAAATACGCAGCTTATTACGAAGTAAAATTCTACGACAACGCTACCAACACCGAATATGAAGTTGAAGTGCTCAAAAACGGCGGCGCTGTAAAGAATTCAAAATGGATGCCCAAACAGTTCTCGGCAGCCCCAGAGTCGTACTATCTGCCGCTGATGTCCAGGACCTCGTTCGCAAAGAATTCCCCAACGCAACCTTCACTAAAGTAAAACTTGACAGCGACGACGGCCTTTATGAATATGAGTTGAAATTCTATACACCCGAATTACGCGGCGAAATGAAATTCAACCCTGAAAACGGCGCTCTGATGGAAAAAGAACTTAAATACCAAGTTCGCTGAGCCATCCCCCCAAAAAAGGACCCGCACCTTTCTGATGCGGGTCCTTTTTCTGCCTTTATTCTTTTGTCAGCAGGTCCAGCTCAGCCTCGCTCAAACCGCAGCCGCGCAGAACTGCTTCCGTATCCTCACCCAGCTTGGGAGCACGTTTCTGCAGCGTTCCCGGCGTTGCCGACATTTTCATGGCAAAGCCCAGCTGCTTATAAGTACCGATCTCTTCGTCTTCGACCGTCAGCACCATTGCATTCGCACGGGTCTGCTCCGCAGCCAACGCTTCGTCAAAATTCAGTACCGGCGTTACGCAGGTGTCCTTCCCCTCCAAACAAGCCGCCCACTCCTGCATGGTTTTAGTCCTGAAAATCTCGGTCAGCTCGTCCTTAATGCGCTCATGCTGCGATTCATCGTCCAGAGCATCGATAAAGTCGGCGCGGTCTAAGGCCAGGCAAAGGTTGCTCCAGAATTTTTTCTCCAGGCACCCTACCGAAACATAACGGCCGTCCCGCGTTTCGTAAATATTATAGTTGGCATATGCACCGGTCAGCCAGTTATTGCCGCGTTCGGCAACGAAACCGCTGCCGAAATATAAACTGGCAGCGCCCGGCATCAGGGTCAGCGCCGTATTATACAGCGAGATGTCTATTTCCTGTCCGGTCCCGGTCTGCTCAGCATGGCGCACAGCCATCAGGATACTCATGCCCGCCATCAGCGCCGCATTCATATCCGCCATCAGAATACCAGGTATCGCCGGCCTGCCTCCTGGTTCGCCGCTCATCGACGTGATGCCCGCCAGGCTCACATAGCCGATATCGTGGTCAGCCTGGTCGACCAATGGTCCCCGCTTGCCATAGCCTGTGATCGCGCAATAAACTATTTTCGGATTCAGCCTGCTCACGGTCTCATAATCAATACCTAAACGCTTTAAAACGCCGGGTCGATAGCTTTCCAAGACTACGTCCGCCGTCTGCGCCAATTTTAAAAAGGCCGCTCTGCCGGCGTCGCTTTTTAAATCCAGCACAACGCTTTTTTTATTGCGGTTCAGCTGCAAATGCCAGTACCCGAACCCGTTTTGAAATGGCGGGAAGCTGCGCGAATAATCGCCGCGCCCCGGTTCTTCGATTTTTATTACTTCCGCTCCGAAGTCCGCCAAAAGCATACTGCAATACGGTCCCGGCAAAAGCCGCGACAAATCCAGAACCCTGATACCGTCAAGTGCACCCACGTCGACACCACCTTCTTTATAATCTTCTAACAACATTATACCACAAGGAATCTGCTGGCAAACGCTCTGCTTCAATTAAGCTCACAGCAATATTATAAAACAAATACATAATAACACAGATATTTTACATTTTCAGGCGCTGCTCCATTTGACAGCAGCCCCCGCTTTAGTTACAATGGAAGATAAGCATTAAGTAAAAAAATCTTTGGAGGTAGAATAAAAAATGAACAAAACTTTAATGATTATTATCGCTGTCGTTGTTATTTTCGCCGGCATTATTATGAGCGGCTACAACAGCCTTGTTTCCATGAATGAAAACGTCAACGGCAAATGGTCGCAGGTCGAAAACCAGCTCCAGCGCCGTAACGACCTGATTCCCAATCTGGTCAATACCGTTAAAGGCTATGCTGCCCACGAAAGCGACGTTTTTAAAGCTGTATCCGATGCCCGCGCTAAATTAGGCGGCGCCAAGACGGTTGCCGAAACCAGCCAGGCCAACGGCGAATTGAGCAGCGCTCTTTCCCGCCTGCTGATGATCGCAGAAAACTATCCTGACCTGAAAGCCAACACCAACTTCCTGCAGCTGCAGGACGAGCTGGCCGGTACGGAAAACCGCATTGCCGTAGCCCGTATGGATTACAACGGCGCAGTTCAGGGCTTCAACGCCAAGATCAAATCCTTCCCGACTGTTCTTTATGCCGGTATGTTCGGTTTTGACGCCCGTGATTACTTTAAAGCAGACGAAAGCGCAAAAACTGTTCCGCAAGTACAATTTTAACCGATAACGGAGCTCACTGATTATGAAACGTTGGCTCGTCCTTTTGATGCTTCTGATCCAGGCGGTCTTTGCCGTCGGGGCAGAAGCGGCGATCCAGGTACCACCTAAGCCAAGCGTGTCCTCCGGCATCTACGTGCAGGACTATGCCGGTGTTTTATCACCGCAGACCCGTCAGGCCCTTAATGCCATCGGACAGGATCTGGATAATAAAACCACCGCACAGGTCGCCGTAGTTACGGTGAAAACACTTGACGGCCAGCCCATTGACGAATATGGACTGACACTGCTGCGGCAATGGGGACTTGGTAATAAAGAAAAGAATAACGGCGCGCTGATCTTAGTAGCTGTCGATGACAGACAATCGCGGATCGAAGTTGGTTACGGTTTGGAAGGCGTTCTGCCCGACGGCCTGACGGGACGGATCCAGGACCAGCAGATGCTGCCCTACTTTAAACAGGGCCAGTACGAAAAAGGCATCGTGCAGGGCTATCTGACTGTCGCAACTACCGTAGCCAAAAGTTATGATGTCAAGCTGGAAGGCGTGCGTTATAACGGCGGAGCCCAGCAGGGCACAGGCGATACGCCGATGCCTGGCTGGATGAAGGCACTGATCGCAGTCGGCCTGATAGTACTCGTCATCGTTGACCATATGTTCTTCGGCGGCATCATCACTCAGTTCATCCTGCTCGCACTTTTGCGCGGCGGAGGACGCGGAGGCGGTGGCGGCGGTTTCGGAGGAGGCTCCGGCGGCGGCGGCGGTTCCAGCAGGCGCTGGTAAAACAAAAACAAAGGACTATCTCATCGAGATAGTCCTTTTCTTTATGCTTATTTTACTTCATCATACAGCATCCTGATGCAGGCATCGACCAGAGCCCCGATACTGGAAACCTCTCTGTCCAGCGGCAGGTCGGAAGCCGCGTATCCTAACGGCAGCTCGGTACAGGCCGTCATCACAGGAAGGTCACGCTCGCGCCACAGTTCTTCTACGAGAGCTTTAGTCACAGCGCCTGCCCGGTCAAGCTCGCCGGCTTTGACATAAAAGATAGCCTGCTGCGCTTTTTCAGCCTGCTCCTCATTGGGCAGATATAAGGTATAACCGTGTTTATCGGCATATTTCTGATACAGACCGCTGGCGCGCGTACCATGCGTCGACAGCATCCAAGCGCCTTCAGGATTGAGCCGCTGGGCCGCCAGGACAGTTTCTTCAATGATATGCACTAACGGCTGCGGCAGAGCAGCTTTAAAATCATCAATAAAATAATGGGCCGTATTGCAGGGCACCGCCAGTACCTCTGCCCCCATATCACACAGCTGGCGCAGCTTTCCATCATTCCGTGGGATTTCCGGGTGCAGGGGTGCAAAAGTGATGCGCTCCCGGTGGGGGCGTTTCGAGGCAGCGGGGCTGGTTCTTCTTTTTTAGGCTGTAAATCGGCCTGTTCAATGGCCCGTTCATCGGGGAAATCCCCAAAAACGCGCAGCCATTTGTGTTCATGCAGGTCATAAACCGCAGCGCGCCGTCGATAGGCAAAGCCATCCTCGCCCTCCATAGTGCCGGCCACATATTTCTGCGCAGCTTGTTCGGCCTCCGCCAGCGTTTGGTAATCCAGCCGTTCATCAAAGCCATTTTCAAAGTGGTGGTACACCACCACTTCGTAAGGCGGCTCCATGCGCTGGTCATAGCGGTCGATGTCCTCCATGGTGAGCCATTCCGGTTTTTCCGGGAGAGAAGCATAATTCCGCATTTTTGCAATCTGCTCCCTGCACATTCCCGGCCCACAGGTGTTTTTCCGTCCGTCCGCCAGCGCCCAGGAAGTATTGCAGTCGGCTTTTTAGGCGGCTGAGTAAGCGGTAGCCATCCGATCCCTGTTCCGGCTTGGCCCCGACAGATTCCAGTTCCTCATCGGAAACGGAAATGAGGTCGGC